>Ga0210057_1000385_pt1 | contig 73734 bp, 75 predicted proteins | sample CryGeyCG2114_010_2_FD_183968 | JGI IMG/M metagenome (GOLD analysis project Ga0210057, IMG submission 183968) | Groundwater microbial communities from aquifer - Crystal Geyser CG10_big_fil_rev_8/21/14_0.10 (SPAdes) (version 2) | ecosystem: Environmental > Aquatic > Deep subsurface > Groundwater ...
TTTGTAATCTGCCTCCAGAAGGGCGCGCGAGTACCGCGCCACTCAGACAGATTAAGCTTTTTCTGACAGAAATAGGTTCGCTCTCATCCCATGCCTAAAGGCACGGGGTTTCCCGCTCACGCGCTAAAAATAACCACTCATGGTATGATTGCAACTCTCATGGATCTTTCAAGACGCGGTCACTTAAAGATTGAAAAGGAAAAGGAGCCTCTCGGTCTTTTTTTTGGAGAAAATTTCAGGCTTACTTTAATGCAGGGAAAGGATAAGCTTTCTTCTCCTGAAAAGCTTTTGATTCAGCTTGTTTTTACTAAAAAGAAATACGGGTTAATGGCTTTTTTTGATGCGCTGCAAAGTGATAAACCAAAAACAAATAACAATCAAAAAGTTTTTTCTTTCGATTCTGTTGGTTCAGAAAAACTTTCTAGTAAGTATCAGGCCTTGTTTAATGCTGGTGAGGAAGTATCTTCAATAACTCTTAAGGAAATAATAGCTTCACAGAAAGGTTCCAGAACTTCGCTTTTTACAAAATGGTCTAATTTTACCAAAAATCAAATTGTTTCAAACAAAACAAAAGACCCTTATTTTGATTTTACCGGGCAAAAAATTTTCGTCGTGGTTCTTGTGGTCTTGTGGATAATTAATTTTGTTCTTGCTTTGATTTTTCAGACTATTGTGGCATTTACTTTGTTCCATTTTACAATATTGCCTTTGGTTGGCATAATGCTGTTTGCGCGTATGCTTACATCTAAAAGTATAGCCACAAAAATAGGCTCGTTAATTTTTATTGGTGTAATTATCCTGATTTCCGGCGGGCTTTTCCTTTCTATTTTGAGTCCTTTTATTGTAGGTGCTCTTCTACTAATTGGGGTTACTTCGCTAATCCTGCTTTTCCCTGTTGCATTGCCAAGAAGAACATTGCTTGGTGCACAGCATTACGTTAAATGGGAAGGGCTCAAACGCTACCTCACTGATTTTGGTACAATGAAAACAAAAACAATTCCTGAACTTATTCTTTGGGAACAATACCTTGTTTTTGCAACGGTTTTTGATATAGCAGAAAAAGTTGTAAAGAATCTTCAGGACCCGCTTCTTGCAAGACAGATAAAAAGCAATGCCGCATATTCCAGCATGGCTGTTTTTTCTAGTGCTTCTTTTGCATCTTCATTTTCTTCAGGTTTCAATACTGCAAGTTCTGCATCATCATCAGGCGGTTCATCCGGCGGTGGTGGTGGAGGAGGTGGCGGTGGCGGCGGTGGAGCTGGTTAATTTTTATTATTTTAAAAAATAGTAATATTTAAATTTTTTAACTGTCTAATTTTAGAATGAAATTATTTGCTTTGATTCTTGTTGGGGTATGTTTAATTTTATCTGGTTGTCCTGAATCGCCTTCAAGCAACAATTATAATTACAATTCAGGCGGTTCGCAGGGAAGCAATTATTATGCTGACCCTTATGCTTCCGATTATTCTAATTCAGATTCTTCGGGTTCGTCAGGTTCTAGTGTAAATTGCGGTGGTTTTGAGTCAGATTGTTGTGAATGGTTTGGTAATGATGAATTTGGTAGCTTTACTGCAAGGTATTATTGTGATGAAGGTCTTGAGTGCAGGGCAGGTATTTGTGTTGAAGGTCCTGAGCATCAAGCCTATAATAGAACCAATGGATGGTCCTAATTTTTTTTCAATTCTTTGTATTTTCTTAATTAGGAAAAAACTTTTTATATTATAAAATCAGCTATGTGTTTAGAGGTTGTTGTTAATGGAAAAAACGGATGATAAAAAATGGAAAGAAAAGCTTTCTCCTCAGGAATATAATGTTTTGAGAGAAAAGGGCACGGAAATTCCCTTTACGGGCAAATACAATAAGCACAAGGAAAATGGTATGTACACTTGTGTTGCCTGCGGAAATGAATTGTTTTCAAGTGACACCAAATTCGATTCAGGTACGGGCTGGCCTTCTTTTTCTGATGTGGCAAAATCCAAGGGCGTTGAATTGCATGAGGATACTGAGGATACTGCTTTTGGCATGAAGCGTGTTGAGGTTGTTTGTGCAAAGTGCAAATCTCATCTTGGTCATGTTTTTGATGATGGTCCGGGACCAACAGGAAAAAGATATTGCATCAATTCGGTTTGTCTTAATTTTAAGAAGAAGTAACTTCTATCAAGCCCTTTTGGGTGAAGATAGTATGTGCATTGTTGGCTGAATGAATACTTCTTATGTCCTATCGAAGGTGGACGCGCACCCAACCGACGTAACGGTTGAGGTACTGCATTAATTCGGTTTGTCTTAATTTTAAGAAGAAATAGCTATTCGTGTGAAAAGGCAGTATATTTTTAAAGTAGAAATATATCTTATATACAGTATTTTTGTTGTTGGTTATATGTTTGAGAACCTTGTCCAGAAAATTAAAGACATTTATTTTACTTACGAGGATAATTATTATGTTGTTTTGGATAAAATTGATCCGGAAATTCCAGTCTACCAAATAGTTGACCGGATTGACAAATATGTCCCTTCTTTTTTGCTTTTGCTTGTTTTTATTTTCCTATTTTTAGTGGGCATATCATTTTTGGTTCTGGGTTTTGTTTTGGGTTTCGGGGCTCCGGCAAAGCTTGTTGTTGTTGACTCTAATTCCAATCCTGTTGGCGGAGCCGGTATTTCAATTGTCGGAACTTCTGCAGAAAAATCATTAACTACTGATGATTTTGGTGAGGCAATCACCGATTTTTTTGGGTCTGATCTTACTCTTATTGTGTCAAAGTCCGGTTATGAGGATTTTGAATCAACCGAGACAATTGAACCGGGGAAAGAATATCTGCTTACGCTTGATGATGAAAAACCTAAAATTGTTCAGGTTAATTTTGAGCTGAAGGATTCAGCTACTGGAAACAAGATTCCTGGGACAAGTGATGTTTCAATGTCTTTTTCCTGTACGCGGACAAACAGTTCGCCTTCATCATTTTCAAAATCAGGGTCCAATCATTCTGTTTCGGTTCAGGTTAATTGCGGCAGTTTGCAGGCAACAATTAATGTTATTGGTTTCAATGAAAAAGTACAGAATGTTTCTTTGGCTTCTTTGACAGGTGTTGTATCAGTTTCCTTGAGCAAGAAAAATCTTTTTGGAAAAGTCGCTGCTTTTGTAAAGGATGCCGAATCAGGAGATGCTATTGAAGGCGTTACAGTAAAGGTAAAAAGCGGGGCATCTTCTTTTGCGCAGGGCACAAGCGATGCTTCTGGTTCAAAACTATTTGATAAGATACCCACAGGGTCATACAAAATAGAGGTTATTCCTTCTGCTGATATGGGTTATCCTATTTCAACTTTGAGTGATGACTTTACTGTAAACAATTCTGATATTCAGTCGGGAACGCCTGTAAGGATTACTGTCGAGGTTCAGAGGCTTTCTCTTGCGAAAAAAATTATTCTTAAATTTGTTGATAATGAAACTACTGTTGCTATTGCGGGAGTTAGGGCAATTTTGGTTATTGATGATATTTATAATGAATCACTTGTTTCAACTTCCGATTCTGTCGGCGAGCTAAAGTTCATTAACCTTGAAGAGGAAAAGGATTATGCTGTTATTGCGACACACCCGGATTATGTGCTGAAGGTGGTTGAACCTGAACTTAAAGAAGGTGCTGATAATGTTCCTGATGAAGTAAAACTCAAGAAGGCCACTTTGACAACCGCTGGCACTGTGAAAATAATTGTGAATAGTTTTGTCGGCGACCCTATTGCAAATGCTGATACTGAGCTTTATTCTGCCGATCATGTTTTCCCTATTGTTATTGGTAAAACTGATGGTGCTGGAATAAACGAAATAAAGAATCTTCCCCCATCCAATTACAAAGCAAAGGCACAGATTTCACTTGCTGGCGTAAATTTAGAAGGCGAATCATCGTCAAAAGATCTTGCTGCAGGCACTCTTATTGAATTGCCAATTACTCTTGTTGTTTCTAATGGTGAATTACAGGTTGAGGTTAAGGAAGGTACTACAAAAATAGTTACTGCGGATGTTTTGTTTGTGGATTCTCTTACAGGAAAAGAACTGGCAAGTGCAAAAACATCAAGCACGGGAAAAACAGAGTATGTTGAATTCAAGATTGATAAAAGGCCTTATGTTATTGTTACCAAGCAGGGATATTATCCATTTATTTCTTCTTCATATCCGCTTACAGCGGGTTCAAAGGATACTATTAAAGTGCATTTGAGAAAGCTTGAGGCATTTTCTGATTTTGATGTTGAATTGGTTGATATTCTTGGAAGTAATGGAGGCAGTGTGAACAAGCTTGATGAAAGCAAGGATTATAGTTTTGTTTTCAATATCCTTGTTGCTTCAAAAGAAGATAATGTTTCAACTGTTGTAAGGTCAGGCCTAGAGGAAAATCTTGATTCTGCCGATAGCGTGATTGCAATTAACGGTTTTTCAGGGCACAAAATGAATTACTCTTTGTACACCTGTTTCACTCCTGGTGCAAATTATGCTGAGTGTTCTCCAGGTGATGCAGATGCAAAGCAGCTTATTGCTTCTTTCGGGGATTTGGATGCTGGTGTTTATGAGTTTGTTGTAAAGCTGCATATAAAGGATGTTGAAGGCTATCCTGGAGATAATGTACAGGTACCTATTGAGGTAAGGTATGGCGCAAAAAGCGAATCCGCTTTCAAACCAATTGATCCTGAACTTTATTTGTGGCGTGCTTTTTTGGGTGAAGCATTTTGTTTGAACAATTGTGGAATTGTATTTGATCTTTCCCTAATGGATGTTGCTGGTGAAATTTATCCTGAATGGGTTTCTGTAGGTGCGGAAGTTATTTCACTTATAACCGGCGAAGAGTATCTGCTCAAATACAGAATCACTAACCAAAGCGGATCCAGTTTCGATAATGTTGAACTTTCGGTTATGAATAAGGGCGAAACATTTGAGGTTCGTGATATTACTGCTGATAATGTAACTGCAACCGCGCAGGATATTGAATTTGGTAAAAAACTTGTGCTTGGTTCTTTCGGAAATAATTTTTCATATAGAGGGCAGACAAAAATATTTGCAAAAACAGATACTTCTGTTGCGGTTCTTGATCTTAATCTTAATACTCCAAGAACAGATGACGGGGTTTCGGCAATATTCAGTGTATCTGCATTAAGGCCACTTACTGTAAAGGTCAATCCACCGTTCCTTGTTCCTGACAGAACAAACAATGCGGTTGTTCAGGTTCTTGGTGAGGCAGATCCTGATAATCCTGTTCCTGTTGTTGGTGCGGATATTACAATAACTAATGGTGCGGGTGAATCACCTGTTGTTTTCGGAACCACCAATGAAAATGGATTGTTTTTTACTGAGTTTGCTGAGTATCCTGCTGGAACGCTATTTAATGTGAAAGCAGAAAAAGTTGGTTTTATTGCCCAATCAGTTCCTTTGCCTGTAACTTATGATTCGCCTGATTCTGTTCAGGTTTCATGCGTTACAATTGATGGTGCGGCAATTGACACTTTTGCTGATGTTATTGCAACAAGAACAGGTGCTTCATCAGAATTCCTTTTGGAGAACGGCTGTGGTACTGAGGTGGAAATTGTAATAGCAAAGCATGTTGAAAGTGATATGAAATTGCAAAAAGATTCTTCAAATTATTCTTTTGATGATTCTTTTGTTCTTCCTGAAGCTGATTCGGTTGTTTTGAAAGTTCCATCTGATGGTTCGAGGAAAGTTTTCGGAGTCCACCCATTGTATTTTAAAGTTGATTTGAAGGACGGTGTTGGTTTTCAGGATGCAGGCATTTCACGAGTTGTAATATTTAATGCTTCAGGTGATTCTTGTCTTTATGTTGGTAATGTGGGTGCGGATGTGCTTGATAGGGATCGCTTTACTGTTGATGTTTCAAGAGGCACGGGTTCGTTTACAATAATCAACCGCTGTTATTCCGGCTTTGAAGGCTCTCCGGACAAACCAGGGGCGCTTAACCTTAATGCTCCTGAAAAATATCCAAATTTCCCTGATAAAATTGACCCTAAATTACAGTTTGTATTCAGCCTTAATGACAGGGCCGCTGTTGAGGACGATGCTTCTTTGCGGATAAATGTCAGGAACACCGCGCTTACGGGAAAAGAATTCTTCTTAATAACAGTAAGGGATTATATAAAGGAGGGGAATTAGAATGCGGAATTTTTTTCTTTTGGCATTAGTTGTGCTTTTTGCTTCAACTGCATTTGCCGAAGGTGCAATATTTTACAACGGTTCGCTTTCAATAGCCTTTGATAATTCAGCGGTAAATTCAGGTGATAATCTCAAAGGTGAATTCACTATTGTGAATTTTGAATCGGTTGCATTTAATGACGCTTACATTGTTGTGGAAGTTTCTGTTATAGATGAATCAGCTAATAGGTATCCTTCGCAGTTCAATGAGGATAATGTTATTATTGAAAAAAAATTCGATGCAAGGGTTGGTGCAAATTCAAGGCGCACAATTCCTTTTGAAATTGCCTTGCCTTCAAATCTTTCAGGCGGAAAATATTCGCTTGATGTTTATTTCAGAACCATAAGGGCTCCTGTAAAAGGAATCCCGCATATTTTTGCTTCTCCTGTTAGAAAAGAATTTACTGTAACCGGTTCAGGAAATTTTCCTGTGCTTGCAATAATAAGGGCAAAAACTGTTTTCAATGGACAAGAGGGTCCTGTTGGTTCGCCGATAGAACCTAATGCAATTATTTCTGGAAATGTTTTTGTAAAGAATTCTGCAAAAGCGCAGCAATCAGCAACTGTCTGGGCTGGGCTGTGCACATGGGATGATACTTCATGTGAAACTTTTAATTCAACAGATTCGAAGCAAATTGATGTTCCTGCAAACTCCGAGTCTTCGGTTGCATTAAACCTTAAAGGCTCTTCTTTGCCGGGTGCTTATGCAATCAGAATCGAAGTCAGAGATGCATCAGGCAAAATGATTTCTTTGTACAGGAACAGGGCAATAATTGTTGGTCCAACATCAAGGATAAGAAAATTGGATATTTCTGCAAATAAACTTTCTGTCGGCGCACCTGCTGAATTAAATTTACTTTTGGGCAGTTCTCCTGATCATTACAATAATCCGGATTTCACTGATTTTGATGCAAGGGTCTGGGTTGAAGTTTCAGGAAAAAAAATATTTGAAAAAACAGAGCATATAGATAATTTGCCTTTTGTTGAGGACTTAAGGTCATATTCTTTTGCGTTCAGTTCATCTGTCTTGGCTGAGCGCTTTAAGGTTTGCTCTTCTGTTGAAAAGGCCGGTCAGCAAATGGATTTTTATTGTTTCGATGTAATGCCTTTTGAAGATTCTCCTACTGTTCAGGAAGGCCGGGTTGAAGTTGCAACAGAATATAATTCAGGTTCCGGTTTGCTTAAGGTAACTGTCTGCGGTTTTGATGGTGTGAATGAAAAGGAAGAATTGAATATTGCGCTAAGGCTTACAGATGATGTTTCTTCGAAAAAAATCAGGGATTCGAGAATACAGCAGGGTTTTTGTTTGAATGATTCTGTTGCGGTTGAGGCAAAAAAATATACGCTTGCAGTGGATGATTTCAGGAACAATGTGCAGGTTTTGAAAGCACTTGATTTCAGGGTCCTTGAAAAGGATTCTTGTAATAATCTTGACGGGGTTATTTGTTCTTCAGGTCAGATGTGTAATGGTTCTGAAATTGATTCTTCAAGTGAAGGTGTTTGCTGTTCAGGCACATGTGTTACCGAACAGCCTGTGGAAGTAAATGATTTGCCCTCGCAGACAAACGAGGATTTGTTTCCTTTAAGTATAGCAATTGCCATAATAATACTCGGGCTTGCTTTGATTGTTGCATATTTTATAATAAATCGTGGTAATGATGAGGGGTTAGAGGGTTTATGAAAAATGCAGTATTAGTTTTATTTTTACTTGTGGTTGTTTCTTCCATTGCTTTTGCAAATGGTGCTGTTGGTGTTCCTGCTGATGGTGCTATTGCAGGTACTGCTGAAATCGGAATTGGCGGAACAAGTGGAACCGCGGATACAGGAACTGCTGGGGGTTCGCATTGCTGGCATTATGAGGATCCGGTTTCTGTTACAATGAACCTTGATTTTTCTGATGGAAGCAGATGGGTTGATGCAAGCACGGATGATTTGCTTAGGTTTTATGTTTCTCCTGGTTCAACTCTAAGGGTTGAGGATATTAGTAGTTTTGTAAGTGTCTGTGTTGATGGTGCATCTACTTCTAGTATTGTAGCTGTCAGGGCGGTGCTTGTGGATGGTGAGGAAAGAAATGAGATTGCAAATAATTACATTGCAAATTCATCTAAAACCTGTGATGGCGGGGTTGTTCATTGGGGTGACACGGATAACTTTGATGTTTTCTCGATTTATCGGGGTTCTTATAAATTTGAAATTGAATTCGCAACAAATCTGAGTGCGACCAACTGGCAGAAAATTGCTGGTGTTGAGGTAATCGCAGGTTTCCCTGAAATTGAGGTTTCTCTTGACAGGCAATCTTCATTTATTGGCGGGGAAAAAAGCATTTACAATCCAGTTGGTTTGTCTGCTACTGGTGAAAGGGAAATTATCTGGGTGCTTGAAAATAACAGTGAAGTGAACGCAAAAATAGTTTCTGTTAATGCAGTTGGCTGTGCAAACATTGCTTGTGAATTTCCTAATTTTAATGTAGCTGAAGGGATTACAGTTCTTGCAGGCTCATCCGTGCTTTTCCCTGAAAAAATCAGCATGATGCCGTCTTTCATTTCTCCAACTCTAAAAGATATTTCACTTTCTGTTTCATATAAAGACGAATTTGGTTTTATGGATGAGCCAAGAGTTACAGGGACGACAATAACATATCCTAATCAGGAAATAACTTTCAAAATTCTTGCTGCTGCTTTAACACCGGTTTCCAAAACCGGAAATTTTAGTGTGAGTGAAGGGCAGGTTGCTGCAGGATTGCCGATTTATGTTCAGGTCTGTACTGATTCACAGGTTGTGCCTCTTGCAGATACTTTATTCACTTATACCCAGCCGTTGTTTTCTGTTTCAGTATTCAATCCTGCGGATGAAGAAATTGCGGTTGCAAGTTTCCATGAAGTTGATGATTGTGCAACTGATTTCTCCGGCATTGGGCATGGAAATGATTTTGGCGGAATTGATTCATTCGTTCCTGAAGTTGCAGGCGATTATTCTTATGTTATAAGTGGTATTGTTGGTGCGGATGCTTTTTACTCAAGTGATTTTATACGCATTGGAGAAAATTTTGATGATACAACAAATCTTGTAACTGATGATGGCAGTGGATTTTTCCATCAGGATAATCTTGGTCCTCAGAATATTATTTCCGAAACAACAGATTCCCAGACTTTTACTCTAAATGGTTCACAGGGTCTTGTAACTTTTGATGCCGCTCAATTGCCTGATCTTGCAACGTATTCTGAAAAAGGGGATATTGTTTACAATTTCACAGATGTTCTCATAAATAATAATCCTGTTGCTTCTGGTCCTGTACAAAAAGTAAGCAATGGGCAAACAAGCCTTATTTTATCTTCCAATGGTTCTCCTGACAATTCAGGTGTAAGTGCGATTACAAGTGTGTCTGTTATAGAGGATAGTCCTGATGCGCCTGTAATAATTGATTCGAAGAAAGCTGCAATTTTCCTGCTTGTTGATGCAAGCAATTCAATGAACGGGGATCCATTTGATAGGGAGAAACAGGCAGTTAGTTCATTCATATCATTTTTCAGGAATGCTGATCAGGCAAATCTTAATGTTGAAGAAAACCTGAGGCTTGGCATAATAACTTTTGCTGGCGGAGGTAACATAAAATTAATCAATAATTCGAATTTGGAATTCCTGACTCAGGAGTATGCCGATTCATTGAATAGTGCACTTGCTAATGAGAGAACATATGATGGCACTCCTATTGACAAGGCAATTGATTTTGCTTCCCAAAAATATGCTGAGAAGAACCTTGATTCTACTTGGAGAAAAATTGTTGTTTTAATGACTGATGGTAAACCAAGTTCAATTAACCGTACAAAGAATTCAGCCGATTTTCTCAAAGTACAGGGTGTGGAAGTTTATGTAATTGGATTAGAGAATGGAAGGGGCGCAATTGACCATGATTTGCTTAGGTATGTTTCTTCAAATCCGGACAGCAAGTATTATCATTTCACAACCGAGCTTAACCAGTTTGAATTGCTTTACTATACTGTTGCGCAGACAATTTCGAATGAGCTTGAGTTCGGTACGGGGGAAATTGCAGATGTCCATAATATGAACTTGCTGACAATTGATGTGGAAAAATACCTGCTTGAATTCAATGGCGGGCAATTGGGAATTTGCTCTACCTTTGATGGGGTTGATATCGGAACAACTGGCGAAAGCCCAAGAATTGATTATGATTGGAAGGTTGCAAATAATCCTGTACTGGAAACCGCGTGCGGCGGAAATGATTTCACAGTTTGTGATTCAACGCAGTTCACAATGGTTATAATTGACAGGTTAAATAAAATACAGGCGGCTGCTGAAGCAGGTAATTTCGAAACCGCGGCAAACCTTACGCTTCCTTTTACAGTGAACCTCATGAGGGACGGACTTACATCCGACTTTGTTTCTGATTTCGATATTTATATGTCAAGTAATTTTTTCACAAATCAGCTTGGGTATTATGATTCAACTACTGGGGAGGGCTGGGCAAATTATCTGACTTCGCCTTCGCGATTTGATTTTGAGGTTGAAGGAGGCACTGGCGATGAATTTAAGATTCTTTCAAAGCCTGGAAAATACAGGGTTATTCTGAATATTGATTTCGCTGATGATAAGCCGTGGAAATTCTTTGACCCTGCTTCAGGCGATCCTGTTGCAACAATAAAAGTTGAGCTTTCACAGCAGGGAGATTTTTCAAAGAATCTTCTCTATTACTTGCCTATTGATGGTTCTGTCGGCATAAAAGATGGCTTGATGCACAGGGATGGCTATGGAGTCGGCTTTGTAAACAGCAACCCTTCCAAGTCAATAAATCTTTGTTCAACGTGTGAGGGCGCGAGCAATGCATCTGCATCCGATCTCCTTATCCTTGATTATGATTCTTCAAGTACTCCTTTGGAAATAATCAATGTTGAACAAAAGGACAGCTTTGCTCAGATTAATAAGGAAGTTCCTGCAAGGATTCTTTTCATAAAACTCAATCCAAGTGATGGAACCTATAATCTTGAATTTTCACCATCAATTGCATTCCCTGCTATAATTGAGGGTTATTCGGATGGTTCGGGCATTTCTGCGGCTTATAATGTGCTTGCAGGAAGTAGTCATGTTGATTCAGGAACATCTATGCTTAGGCGTGAAATAATTTCATACCAACCTGAGGGCCAGGCAACCGATACCGCTGTATGTGGTGATCCTTTAGTTGAAGGGCAATTATTGCCTCGCTATAGGGGCATTGATTCTTTGAGGTCAGGCACTGAGTTTTGTAGTGTTCAGAGTACACAAAGCCCTTACGTGTATGGTTTCAATGAGTCTCCGGATGCGGGCGTTCCTGCAGGCTCTGTTGCTTATTATCAGACAATAGTATATAGGCCAGTTGATTTTTCAGCTAATATTTCTTTAAGAAATTCCTGTGCGGTTATAGAAGATGGCAAGGGCAATATTTACCTTGCAAAGCTTGATGATGCGGGGCAAATAATTGGAAATGATGTTATTCCGAGGGCACAGGAGAAGGCGCTTTCAAATCCTTCTCGCAGGCCGCAGTTTGTGCTTGATTTCCTTGAAAAAATTCCTGAAAATACTGTCTGCATAAGCAACGGAATTTCAGGAACCGATAAACCTGATTCTGTCGGATTATGGTGGAATGAGGGTAAACTCTTATCTGATTTCAGGGAAAAGTTTGGCGCTGACGATGCAATCAATGCATGTTATACGCCAAGCAGTTAATTGGATTTCAAATAGTGTAATTTTTATTGCATTGCAACAAATTTTTTTATCTCGAGTTTTTCTGCAAGTGCAGTGGACATTTCAGCATAATATCTCATGGGTATTTCAATTACGCCCCATTTTTTTTTGTATGGTTCCAGACCTACACCAAGATCATATTTTTTTTTCCCTGTTTTAATTGCATTTTCAATATCTTTTTTCAGAAGAAATGTCGGGGTTGAAAGGTTTTTGTATTCCCTGTTCCACCAGCAGCCTAAGTAATGGATTGTGTCATTGTCTTCTAATGCAATGTGTACTGCAATGAGTTCTTCATTTAGGTATGCGCTTACAGTGTATACTTTTGATTTCCATACAAAGAGTCTTCTTTCTAATTCATCCAAAGGTTCATCCCATTGCTGGATAAACCAGTGTTTGCTTTTCTCAAGGGCATCAGGTTCATTGGCAATTATTTTTATTTGCTCGTTTTTCTTTTCAATTCTTTTGAGGTCCTTGCGCAAATCAGAGTCAATGTCAAGTTCCTCAAAAGAATTTTTTAAGGTAATTGTGTTTGAGTATGATTCCGGATCCTGTGTTTCAAAACCTATTTTTGAATTAGGGTTAATGTCCCTTAAGAGCAGGGGCTTTGGCGCATTTTTAATGTCCTCTTCGGTAGGGTTAATGTATGGCAGATAATCCTCGTCAAGCCAAACCCAGTAACTGAATTCGTCTTTTTCTACTTTTTGAAATTCCAATTTTTTTCACCTGGGTTTTTTTTGCAATTATCCTTCTCTAAGGTATCCCCAATTGTGCAGTCTGTCAGAATCCTCGAACCATCTATCGCCAATGTCAGTGCGGTAATACATGTGCGGGATTATAACATTCTTTATTCTATTGTAAGCTTGCTGTTGTGCCTGTTTCATTGTGTAACCGGTACCGACCACAATAAGCACAACTCCGGAGTTTCCTGTCACAACCCATTCGCCGTTAACGAGTTTTACATCCTCAAAATGAATTCCTTCTTTTCCTTTTTTGAAAACAATAATGGAGTCTTTTGATTTAACGAGGAATGTTTCCCTATCTGTGAAAGGGAAAGGCGGAACAACTATCCTTATGCCTACCTGGAATCCGCTTTTTGTATTGAATTTTTTTAATGTGCCTGTTGCAAGCTGATAAAGGAACTGGCTTATCGGCATGGCTATGCCTTCCTGTTGTATGCAGATTGTCGGATATCCAAATCTTGAAGTGAATTCTAAAGGGTATATTCCGTTTCCGTTAACAATACAGTTCAAATCAATGTATCCAACATATTTTTCTTCCGCAAGTTTTTTTTCAAATTTTTTCAGGGTTTGATTGAATATTTTGTTCGGGTCGCTCCAGAACATTGCTGTGCCCATCTCTCCTGTTGAGGGTCCGAGGTTTCCGGGAAAGAGTTTTTTATGTTCAAAATTGACATTAATAGGGTAAATGAATTCGTTTCCGTTGAAGAATGCCCCTACTGCAATTTCAACTCCTGTAATTCTTTTTTGTAATTGGAAAGCAGGTATCTTTTTTGCCCATGCTTTTTTGTAATCGCCAAGAACCTGTATAAGGTCTTTCCCGTCATCCTCCTCGCCTACAAACAATAATCCTTTAAGGTTCTGTGCCTCTCCGCTTGGTTTTAGCACATACTTGCCAGGGTTATTTTTAACGAATTCTATTGCATCATCAAATGAAGTGAACTCCCAGTGCGGAATAACACTTATTCCTGCTTTTTTGAGTTCATTTTGTCCGAATGCCCTATCATCCTCAAGCTTATCAGTATATGGGGTTCCGCCTACAACTGCTTTGCCCTTATCCCTTAATGCTTTTGCAATTGTGCCTTGTCCTAGTACATCATCAAATACAATTACATCTGCCCAGTCGACTTCCTTTTTCCAGTCATCAACCATTTCCACAAAGCCGGATGTTACATCTCTTTCAGATTTTGCCTTAACATAATACTTTACATTATGCCCTTCTTGTTTTACTCTCCAGGTTATGTCCCCTATTAGGTTATCTAGGGACATGAAAAGAAAGTTTTTTGGTTCCATAAAAAAGTCTCTTGTATTAAAGATGGGTTTTAGGTATAATAATTTATCCTGCTTTATTCGCAGTGTACTGTTGCAAAATCCTGGCTCCTCAGGTTTTTCGTATACTCGATGTACCTGTCACCGCTAAATTGGATTTTTATTGTTACATCTCCTGTGCTGCTTCCAATGTATAGGAACTTTTCGGTTCTTGTTGTTTTATTTAAATAAAGCCATTCAGTAGCGTCTTTCTTTATTGAAAGATCTCCAAGTTTTGTGCCTGCTATAAGAACCCTGTCAATTTCAGAATCTGTCTCTGAGGTAATTGTAAGCCCGCCCGAATAATCAAAAATATCTGAACCTGTATTTTTCAGGATTATCTGTGAAACCCCTATTCCTTTTTCGCCGTCAAATTCAATGCAAATTGGAACAAAGTTTAATGAATCGACTTCAAGGTCATCGAGTACTGAAAGTGTCGGCGGTTTTGTTTCACAAGCACAACTTGCATTGCAAACTTCATTGCTTCCGCAGTCTGAATCTGCTTCACAAACCTCATCTCCCTCAAGGACACCATTACCGCATACTGGATCAGGATCATTATTGGTTGTTGTATTATCGGAATCATTATTTGTGTTGGTATTCGTATTGGTATTTGTATTAATGTTTGTATTCGTATTTGTGCCTGTATTTGTGGTGTTATCAATTGCGTTGATTATTGGTGTTGAATCAGCTGTTGCGGCGGGTGCTGTAACATAGAGCACTAATCCTGTAAGGCCGACAACTCCTATAAGTGCCACAAATAAGAAAATAAGTGAAACAACCAGGACTCCTGCAATTACTTTGTCTCTGTCCATATGATTTATTATAATTGGCAACCTTTTTAAAGAATTCCGCACGGATATTAATTATTCAAGTGATTATTAATGAGATATTTTAACTCAGTTATAAAATTGGATTTGCCAATTTAATACTATTTTTTAGACCTATAATAACAATAAATTTTAGTGATTTTTATGATTGAAGAATTAACTTACATTGACAAAAAACTGCACTTTTCGGGCGTTGATTTAAATGCTCTTGAAACACCCAAATTTGTGTTTTCAAAAAAGCAGCTTCAGCTTTCATACAAAAAGGTTACGGCTAAATTTGATGAGATTTTTGAGAAAAATAAGGTTTATTATTCATTGAAAACAAACAAGTACCCTTTTGTGATTGAAACGCTCAAGGGCCTTGGCGCAAATTTTGTTATTTCAAGTGTCAATGAGGCAAAGCTCATTATAAGCCATGGAGTTTCTCCTGAAAGGTGCCTTGTGAACCAGCCGCTCTATACTGAAAAGGACATCAGAACTTATCTGGAAATGGGTTTTGGTTTTTTTGCGCTTGGGCATGAAAAGTTTTTGGGGTTCATTGAAAAGCACGCCAAGAAAAAGGTGTGCTTTGTTGCAGATATTGATCTTGTTGTAAAAGAGCATACATTTTCATTCCAAAAGGAAGACTTGCTTAGGGTTGCAAAAAAATATTCTAAAGCGGAGCTTGTGGGAATCGCATTCTATGTGAAAACCCAGAATACTGAGGTGTTCATTTGGCAATCATACATTGCAAAAGCGCTAAAACTCATAAAGGAGCTCGAATCAGCGGGAATAAAAATCGAGTTTGTGAACATCGGTTCGGGGTTTCCTGTTGAATACAACAAAAGCGGTCTTGATGGTCTCCTTGTGCTTGATCGCGTGAAAAATACATTTGCATCCTTATCGGATTATACTGTTATCCTTGAGCCCGGCAGGATTATTGTTGCTTCGTGCGTTGTGCTTGTCGCATCAGTAATGCTTGTAAAAGGCAAAGATGTCTGGCTTAATACCTCTGTTTACAATTCCTATCTTGATACTCCAATTTCGAAAATTAAGCTGCCTTGCATGAATGCGGTTGAGCGCAAAAAGGAATTGGAGTATAATGTTTATGGTAATTCTCCTTGTACATTAGATGTTTATTTCAAGGACAAGCCGATTGGCGAGGTAAAAGAGGGCGACAAGTTAGTGTTTTATAATGCAGGCGCCTATATTTTCATGATTGATTTTGCAAGCAATAATATGGTGAGTTTTTACAATGAGTTCGATGGAACTGCAAAAAATACAAAGGTGATTAAATGAAGGAAGTCTGGGAAACGCCGACTGCTCTCGGCGGCGGAGCGTTCCATCTTCGCCTCTTAGAAGAGCTCGATGGAACTGCAAAAAATACAAAGGTGATTAAATGAAGGAAGTTTGGGACAAAATTGAGGATCTCCGCTATAAACCTGATATGAAGGTTAAGGATCTTGTTGGTGATTTTGATAGGCTTGGATTTCAAAGTATTCAGGTTCACCGCGCTGTTGAACTTATTAAGGAAATGAAAAAGGACAATGCGAAAATTGTTTTTACTTTCACTTCAAATATGGTAACTTCCGGATTAAGAGGTTTGTTTGCCCAGCTTATTGAAATGAAATTTGTTGATGTTGTAATAACAACAGTCGGCTCTATTGAAGAGGATTTCATAAAGGCGCATGGAAACAAATTTGTTATTGGAGAGTATCATGTTAATGACACAAAGCTTTCTGCAAAAGGTCTCAATAGGGTGGGTAACATTTACATTCCTACTGATTCGTACATTGATTTTGAAAAAAACGTGCGCCCTATACTTGAGAAGATGTATGCTGGGAAAAAAATATGGACTTCTGCTGAGGTAATTCGCGAACTTGGAAAAAATGTGAAGGACAAAAACTCTATTTTGTATCAGGCTTACAAAAATAATGTTGAAATTCATTGCCCTGCAATAATGGATGGAGCGCTTGGGATACAGCTTGCGTCATTCCAGATGGAGCACCCGGATTTCAAGGTTGATTGTGTTCAGGATCTTAATGCAATTATTAATGAGTTTTTTGATTACAAAAAAATTGGTTGCATTGTTCTTGGAGGCGGAGTTCCTAAGCACTATGCAATACTTTCAAGCATCCTTCGTGACGGAATGGACTATGCAGTCTACATAACTACTGCTTCGCCGTATTCAGGAAGCGCTAGTGGTGCAAGCACAGATGAGGCAAGAAGCTGGGGCAAGCTCAAAGGCACGGCAAATGCAGTTACTGTTCATGGTGAGGCATCAATTGTTTTCCCGCTTGTAATTTTCAAGGCACTTGATGATCTTAAATTTAGTAAAAAAACAAAAGCTAAAAAGAACTGAATCTTTAATTATTTATGCGAAAATTTCCAGGTGTTCCCAAAGTCCCTGTTTTTGGGCTTTTAGTAAAAAGAGCTGAAGAACATAAAATTAATTGGGATAAAAATAAACCCGAGGAGCTTTATGTTGCTATGGCTCATCTTATTGGCAAATCAAAAGCTGGGCGACAAAAAAAACTTGAATGGGGTCAAGGCAAGACATATGCTGCTAATGGTTTGAGTATAGAAGGTGCTTCAGTTATTGAATATGAAAGACAACAAATTGTTTTTCCTGGCGAACAAACACAAGGATTCAAGAATCTTTGGATTAATCAAACCATAGAGAATTTTGTAAAATGGGGTATTATAGAGGGTCATGAATCCACAAAATTGAAATCCTTTCTTTTAAGAAAATTGCGTAAATCAAGTGTAAATAAATCTTGACACAACCTATAAATACTCCTTTTTACTTCATTTTGAGATGCCTGATATTTCAATTCCAAAAAATGTGCTTCTTGTTGGTTCAAAAGACTTGCTTAAGGTGGCAATATCCAAATTTAAGGCAAAGCGCATTAAGGAATGGAAAGCAACTTTCCCTCTTTATGAATTTGAAGAGAAAAGCCAAAAGTTCGGTTTGAGTTATTACTTTTATGGTGCAAGTGCCGCTGCTGCAAATCTTGAGGATCTTTCAAAGGCAGGTGCTGAAAATTTTGTTTATCTTTCATATGCAAGACCTGTTGATGAAACAATAAAAGCAGGTTCAATTGTTTTGCCTTCAAGGGCAGTGCGAGATGAAGGTACAAGTTTTCATTATTTGAAACCTGCAAAGCAAGTTATAGGAAACATTGATCTTGTAAAAGCAATCAAAGATGGGTTCAGGGCACAATCTTTGAAATCAAAAATCGGTTTAACCTGGACGACAGATGCACCGTTTTCAAAAGTGCGTAAAACCAAGGATTTGATTAAATCACGGGCGCTTGTAATTGACAATGATGTTTCAGCAATGTTTTCAGTTGCACGTGCAAAAAACCTCTACCTTGGCGGAGTTCTTCTTGTGGATGAAGATACAATAAGAGGCAGGTTAAAACAAAGACTCAGGGATCCTTTGAAGGAACTAAAAACCCACTGCCTTACTGTTTGTCTTTCAGTTCTTTCCAAAAAATCTCTGTGGGATATGCTCAGGGAAGAAAAACCTGTTCAGCAGACTCCTGTGAAAAAGCTTCAGCCAAAAACAGATTTTTCAGGAATGGCGTTATGGGATTCAAAAATTGAGGAACTTGATAAAAAAATTCTTCTTGAAGCAGCAAGAACAAATCTTGAACTTGATTCTGAAAGCAATATGCTTGAAGCACTTCTTGTGAAAAAAGATGTTTTCGTGGCACAGTATGAGCGCACCAAAACAAAATTTTTAAGGGATAAAATAACTCTTGCAACTTACAATAAAATTTCACTTACTTGCATAAATATTCTTGAAAAAGTTCTCCAAGAAATTCTTGAACTTGAATTGCCTGGAGATCAATCAGAAGAGCTCAGGAAAAAAGATGATGAAGTCTTGGAAACCAGTAGTGATGTAGTTGAGGAAATTTATGCACAACTCAATGAGAATGAACACTTAAGTTTTTACCAGGAAGATGAGGAAAAACCACCAATTGGCGGAATACACAAAAATAGGGGGGCAGTATTTTTGATTAATTTGCCAAGGCGATTTAGGTATAAACCGTATTATAAGAAATTCTTTGAAGAACCACGAGTTGTTAAGGAAGTTCATTATGAGGAATTTACCGGAAAAGACTCAGTGTAACCCCTTAAAAACTTTCTTAATCCTCAATTATTCATGCCGAAAGAACTATCTTTTACCGATTCGCCAAAAAACTCTATTGCAGTAGAATTCCTTTTTTTAGGCCAGAAAAACGCTCATAAGGTGCCTGATTCATTTACTGGCAAAAAATTTGATTCTATTTTTTTTCCTGAAAAAAACCTTATTTTGATAGGCCTTGGGGATAAGGCTTTGGTAATTGATGATTATTACAGGCGTGCGGCGGCAAAAGCAGTCAAAACAGCCAGCTTTTACAGGATTTCAAAAATTCATTTCTCCTGCGGATCCATTTCTGAAAAAACAATAAATGCGATACTCGAAGGCGCTTATCTTGCAAATTATTCTTTTGATAAATACAAAACTGATCCTGAAAAAAAAGTTTTCAGAGTAAAAGAAATTTCTTTTCCAATGAGCGCAAAAAAGTTTTCAGTAACATTGAATGAAACACTTAAAGTGTGCCAGAATGTTTTCATTGCGCGTGATCTTGTTTCAGAAAACAGTGACGTTGTTACTCCAAAATTTTTCGAATATTATTCAAGGAAAATTGCAAAATCAAAGGACATTAAAGTTACTGTTCTGAGAGAAAATCAGTTAAAAAAACTTGGTTTCAATTTACTGCTTAATGTTTCAAAAGGCGCAAGTGTTGATCCAAGGGTAATAATATTTGAATATGAAGGCGGTAATAAAAATGACCAGAATATTCTTTTTGCAGGCAAGGGAGTTACTTTTGATTCTGGTGGACTTAATATCAAAGTTGGTGTGAGTATAAAGGATATGCGCATGGACATGGCTGGCGCTGCAAATGTGATTGCAATAATGAAAAGTGCTTCTGAATTGAAAATCAAAAAAAATATTGTTGGAATAATTGGTTGTGTTGAGAACCTTGTTGATTCTGAATCTTATAGGCCGGGAGATGTAATAAAATCATACTCAGGACTTACTGTTGAAAATCTCAATACTGATGCTGAAGGACGCCTTGTTCTTGCAGACCTATTGTCTTTTGGTTCAAAAAAATACAATCCTGAAGTTATTGTAGAATTTTCAACTCTTACAGGGAATGTAATTAGTTGCCTTGGATCATATTGTGCGGGAATGGTTTCAACCAATGAAAAATTTGCTGATGCAATGTACAAAGCAGGTATTGATACTTATGAAAGAGTTTGGAGGCTTCCTTCTTTTGAAGAGTACATTGAAGAAACTAATGGCGAAAGAGCAGATCTCAGGTCAGTGAACAAAACAAGAAATAATGGAAGTATTTACGGTGGAGTTTTCCTTTCAAAGTTCGTTAATAATGTTCCTTTTGTACACATTGATATTGCAGGCACTGGAATGATTGAAGAGTCAAAAGATTACCAGCCAAAGGATGGCACAGGTTTTGGTGTAAGGTTAGCAATCGATTTCCTGAAAAAAATATAACCCCTTTTCAGATTTTTACATTCTTTTTTTGAATTATATTCCTTGAAATACATTTTCACTTTTGTTAAACCATTTTGTTCCTTTTGGCATTAAGGCCTCTGATTTTTTAGGTCCGAATGACCCCTTAGAATATTTTTGTACTGGGGTTTTAAGTTTTTTAATTTCATCAATGAGTTTCCAAGATTCTTCAATTTCATCAGATCTTATAAATGCGCTTTGATCTCCTTCAAGAGCATTATGGATAAGTGTTTCGTATGCTTCAGGAGTATTAATTCCGAATGCGCATTTATGACAAAAAGTCATTTTTACAGGATTAACTTTTAGTTTTTCTCCAGGGGATTTACCATTAAGTTGTACAAGAATACCGTCATCAGGTTGTATTTGAATAAGTAAATAATTGTGATTTAAATTTTGGTTTTCAAACATGCTTTGATTAGGTTCTTTGAACTGCACATATACTGATGCAAATTTATGCCCAAGGTTTTTTCCCGATCTTATGAAAAAGGGCGTTCCTTTCCATCTTTTATTGTTCACTAATAATTTCATTGCAAAAAAAGTCTCGGTTTTCGATTCTGCATTTACTCCTTTTTCTTTTGAGAAACCTTCATATTGGCCAAGCACAATGTCTTTTTTTGTTGGTTTTGAAAGTGATTTAAGCACTTTCATTTTTTCATCTCTAATGTATTTTTCATTAAATTTTTTTGGGATTTCCATTGCAGTTAAACACAATAATTGTAGCATGTGATTTTGTCCGACATCACGAAGTGCACCCTCTTTATCATAAAAATTTCCCCTTGTTTCAACTCCGAAATCCTCTACAAGGTTAATTTGTATATGGTCAATATTTTCCTTATTCCAAAGTGGGGAAAAAACCCTATTTGCAGCCCTCAAAATCGCAATGTTCTGAACAAGTTCCTTTCCAAGGTAATGGTCTATTCTGTAAATCTGGTTTTCATTGAAAACTTTTTTCAGATCATCATTGAGTTTTTTTGCGCTTGTACGGTCTTCGCCAAATGGTTTTTCGAAAACAACCCTGCACCAGTTATTTTTTTCATCGGTAAGTTTGTGTTTTTTCAGGTTTAATGCAATACTCCTGAAGTGTTCTGGCAATGTTGCAAGATAAAAAAGCCTGTTCCTTTTTGTGTTGTGTGTTTTTTCCAATTCTGAAAGTTTTTCCGAAAGAAACGCAAAATCACCTTCATTTTCGAAATCAAGTTTTTGATAATTAAAATGCTTTTCAAATATTTCCCAGCTTGTAACTCTTTTGAAATCAGTTCTTTTTTTTAGATGCTCTAAGAATTCTTCTTTCTGAATGCTTTTTCTTGCCGCACCAATGATTGAAAAATTTTCCCCTATTTTTTTATTTCCAATAAGTCTGAGTATTGCAGGAAAAAGTTTTTTTTGAGCAAGATCGCCTGTTGCTCCAAGAACAATTATACTAAAATTATCAATCAATTAATCACCAAACGCCGTGTATACAAAAATGTTTTTTGCTTTTAATGCTATTTTTGCAGGGCATTCTGAAACAGATTTGTTTTTTTCAATAAAATTATTATATGCTTGTTTTTTTTCAGGTGCTACGAAAATAAGTATTATGTCTTTTGCCACGCCAATTGTTTCAGGGGAAAGTGTTATCCTTTCTTTTGGTGGTTTTGGCGAATCTTTTATTGCAATATATCCTTTTTCAGTATTTGCAAGTGCTTTATTCTTTGGAAACAATGAAGCAATATGCCCATCTTCTCCCGTGCCTAGGATAATTAAATCTATTTTTCCGTTTGCTCTTTTTTCAAAATCTGAATTGAAATTTTTTGTATTAATATCTTCAGTATACATTTCATTTGTTTTATTTATTTTGTTCAAAAAAAGTTTTTTGAATTGCAAGAAGTTGCTTTCATCGCTTTCCTTTGAAACAACTCGTTCATCTGTAAGAAAAAATTCGGTTTTGTCCCAGTTTATTTTTTTTGAAGCAAGTTCTTTCAGAATTCCTGTAACTGACCTTCCTCCAGGGAACGCAATTGATATTTTACCTTTATTTTTCTGAACAATTTTTGCTATTTGCCCTGCCGCCCTTTTACTTAACTCGTTTTGTGTTAAGCAGTGGATTTCTTTTAACATTATAAACTCCTTTAACGCATTATTTTTTTGGCGGTATGTGTCCGCCGAAACCAAATCTTAATGCAGCAACAACTTTGCCTGAAAAATCAGGATTCTTAAATGATTTTTCTCTTGCGTTCATCGCAACTTCTAATGTTTCAAAATCAAGGTTCATTTCCCGTGCTGTTTTTAGTGTCCAGTTTCCTGTGCTTCCGCCGCCTACAACTCCTGATTGCTTTTTTAATTTTGGATCCTTTTGCATGGCATCATAAAGCAAATCCATAAGCCAGCTTCTGATTACTGACCCGTTTTTGTATATTTTTGTAACCTTTCTGAGGTCAAGGTTATAATCGCTTTTTTCAAGGATTCTGAAACCCTCGCCAAGGGACTGAAGCCAAGCATATTCAATGCCATTATGAACCATTTTTACAAAATGCCCTGCGCCGCTATGCCCCATGTACTCATAGCCGTTTTTCATTGCAAGGCTTTTGAAAATAGGCTCTGCTTTTTTGAATGCTTTTTTGTTTCCGCCAACCATTATTGAAGCGCCATTCATTGCTCCAAGCAAACCGCCGGACGTGCCTACATCTAGGAAATAAATTCCTTTTTTTGCAAGTGTCTTTCCTCTTTCAATAGAATCTTTGTAATATGAATTTCCGCCGTCAATTATGATGTCGCCTTTTGAAAAAAACGGTTCAATGCCTGCAATTACTTCATCCGTTGGATTGCCATGCGGAACCATTAGGAGCGCAATTTTTTCTTTGCCAAGTTTTTTGGAAAATTCTTCAAAACTTTTTGTTCCAATTGCACTTTTTTTTATAAATGGATTCATTGATTTCGGGTGCCTTGCGTACAAAACAACTTTGTGTTTTTTTTCCAGCAATAAGGAAACCATTCGGCCTCCCATTCTTCCCAAACCAATAAAACCTATTTTCATTCAAACACCTAAACCAAGTCATCATATTCTTTTGGGGAATCTTCGGTGAATTTCACCATGCCATCCATTGTCAGTTTATGAGTTGCCATTTCCTTGAATGTTTCAAATCCCATTGTTGCAATATCGGCTCCTGCAAGTGCACATTCCCTTACTTGGCGTGCATTCCTAAGTGATGCTGCAAGTACCTCTGATTTGATTCCATGTATTCTGAATATTTCGGCGGTCTGTGCAATTAAATCCACGCCCGAAACTATTCCGTTATCATCGAGGTGTTTTCCTTTTGAAAGCCCTTCAATTGGAAAATAATCGCTTTTGTCAAATTTCATTTTGTTTTCCTTTCTCAGGAGATCATCAATTCTTCCTGCAAACGGACTTACAAAATTCGCGCCTGCTTTTGCAGCCAAAAGAGCTTGTTCAGGAGTAAAAACAAGAGTACAATTTACTGGTATTTTCGCTTTTCTCAATTCTTTTATTGCAAGAATTCCGTCAAACTCCTTTCCTTTCTCTTCTGGAAAACTTGTATTGACAGGAACTTTAATGTAAACATTTCTTGCAGTCGGATTAAATTTTTTAAAAAGTCTTTTTCCTTGAACAATCATTCCTGCAGTGTCGCGTGCAGTAACTTCAAGGCTTACTGGAGTTCCTTTTGCAATCTTAAGTGCTTTTTTTATGTAACCTTCAAGGCTCACGTGTTCGCCTTTTTCTTTTAACTTATCAACTGCTTTTTTCACAAGACTTGGGTTCATTGTGATGCCATCACAAATACCCATGCTGTATACATATTCAATTTCGCTTAATATAGCTGAATCAAGGAATAATTTCATGTTTAACCCCCAAGTAGTTTGCAGTAAAATTAGGAAACAATTCAATATAAAGCTTACTTTTACTTATTAAAAAAATTTTTTGGGCAAGGCAATTATTGCCTTGCTTCCTTGAATAATTCATTTACTTTTTCCCAATTAATTACTTTGAAAAATGCTTCAATGTAATCCGGTCTTTTGTTCTGGTACTTGAGATAATATGCATGTTCCCAAACATCCAAAGCAAGTACTGGTGTTTTGCCTTCGCTTAAAGGAGTATCCTGATTTGGAGTTGATGTGATTTCAAGACCTTTGCTTGTAACAACAAGCCAAGCCCATCCGCTTCCGAATCTTGTTGCTGCGGCATCTGAAAATTTCTTTTTGAATTCATCAAAAGAACCAAATGCTGAATCAATTGCCTTTGCTATTTCTCCTGTTGGCATTCCTTCTCCTTTTGCGCCCATCATTTCCCAGAAAAGAGAATGATTTGCATGCCCGCCTCCATTGTTTCTTACTGCGGTCCTAATCTGTTCAGGTACTTTGTTCAAATCAGCAAGAATTTCGTTAATGCTTTTTTTCTGCAGTTCCTTGTGCCCTTCAAATGCTGCATTGAGTTTCGCAACGTAACCCGCATGGTGCTTATCATGGTGAATCATCATGGTCTGTTCATCAATGTACGGTTCAAGTGCATTGTATGCATATGGTAGTTTTGGTAGTTCAAATGTCATTCTATCAACTCCTAAATTAACTATTGTTAATATTTTTTACTCTTAAATCCTTTTAATACTTTTCGCAAGGCGCCTGAATTATTCACTTTGTTCAAGTAAAAAGATAAACTTCTTGGTTTTTTGTAATATCGATAAAATTCAGGTTTCATTTTAATTTTTTCAATAATTATTTTTTTTATAATTTGCAGGTCTTCTTTTTCAGGTTGCCAGTTTCCTAAATTAAATTTTTTGAAATATTTTAAATTAATTTTTTTTTCTTGTTTGAATCCGCGTTTTTTCATTTCTTTTTTCAAATTATCGTGTCGTTTTTTCAGGTATGTTGCTTTGTTTAAAAAAAATTTCATGTGCCCTTTCCCGAGGGTAAATTTTTCAGGTATTTTTGTTTCCTGTTTTGCGTTTTTCAGGTATGTGCAAAGCATCAGAATTTCATTATATTCTGCAATAATGTGTTGGTCTGTAAGTGCACTTGGGTCAATTAGGTTTACTCTAACCATTCGACTCTGCCCTTGGACTCCTGTTGGTAAATTAATGTTTGTTCCTTTCCTTGTTTTTTAATTTCCATGAATCTTTTGTATTCTTTTTTTACATTTGTGTGACAAACATGATCATGGTGCCTGAAACCGCCACCGAAAGTTTTTGGAATGTGCATTAATTCATGAATGATTGTTTCAAGTTTGTCCTCATTTGATTGCCTGTCAAATTTTTCAGTGATTAATTCTATTACATAAAAACTTTTTTTCTGGCCCATCCCAAGCATCATTACTTTTCCAATTGAATGTATCCTTGCTATGGTTCTTTTTGTTTTTGATCCCCAGCTTCTTACTACTGTAACTTTTTCAGGAATCACATATTTGTAACCTAATGTTTCTGCTATGTCTCTTGCAATTGCAGTCCATTGTTCGTCAAAAGCATATTTCATAATTAAAAAATCACTGATTGTTCTTTAAACACTTTTTCTCAAACTTTTTTCATGGGTTTTGCATTAAAAAAGAAAAAGGCAAAAAAAATCATTGGTTTGCTTTCAAAAGAATATTCCGGAAAAGGCACTGCGTTGCGTTTTAAATCAAATTTCCAGTTGCTTGTTGCAGTAATCCTTTCCGCCCAATGTACCGATAGCAGGGTGAACCTTGTTACAAAAAAATTATTTGCTGATTTTCCTGATGCAAATTCAATAAATTCGCTTTCACCGAAAGAGCTTGAAAAATATATTTACAGCAGTGGTTTTTATAGAGCAAAGGCAAAGAACATTAAGGGTAGTGCAAAGAAAATTGTTGAAGAATTTTCAGGAAAAGTTCCTTCTACCATGAATGAATTGCTTTCGCTTCCTGGGGTTGCAAGGAAAACAGCAAATGTTGTTCTTGGAGCAGGTTTTGGTAAAGTTGAAGGGATTGTCGTTGATACGCATGTGAAAAGACTTTCCAATAGGCTTGGTTTTACTCAATCACAGAACCCAGAACTAATTGAAAAAGAATTAATGCAGTTAATTCCGCAAGAAGAATGGTGGAATATCTCTAATTATTTGATTTGGCATGGCCGTGCTGTTTGTACTGCACGTAACCCGAATTGCGCCAAATGCTCTTTGAATATGATTTGTCCTGCCGCTTTTGCCTTAAAATAGTTTATTATATTACTTTACATTTTCTTTTTTTATGCCTCCTGCAAGAACAAGATTCAGAAATTTTGGCGGAGCTTATAAGCACTTTCACCCTGTTCCTGAAAAAAGTAATCCAAATGTTATGCCCTTTATAGTATCAATTAAAATGGATGGCACCAATTATTTGTGCCATTTTTCAATGAGGCGTGTGGATCCTGCTAGTCCTGTTAAGGTTTGGGAAATAGATCGTGATAGCATTAAATTCAGAGATGCAAAGAGCTATGAATTTTCAACTGATCCTTTTATGGTTAACAAATTAAATTATGAAATTCATGAACTAGCTGAAAAGGAATCTAGGTTGCAGATTGTATTACCTGAACCATTTTCTGAAATTCCTTCTGTTTGGGCAAGATCTAATCATAAAAGGGCTCCAAAAGACGTTCTTTTCTCAAAGTCCATGCAATTTGGTGGTAATCTTATTGATGCCAGATTTATGTTAACTGAAACTCCTGGGGCTCAACAGACTTATATGTTAAAGCCTGGTGCAATTAGTTATACGTTTCGAGGGAAAAGTTCTGTTTTGGCTGATTATGAAATGGTTATTAAAATCATTGAAAGGCTTGCGGAAGATGTTTCTGCTGCAAATGCTCATTAGCGGCCTTTTTTAAAGGCGAATCACAACCAAAACCTTTAAAAATTAACTATTGTTAATTATTTGTATTGGCAATTATTTGTATTGGCAATTATTTGTATTGGCAATTATTTGTATTGGAAATTAAATGGTGTTACTATGAGTGAACAAAAACAAGATTCAAAAGCAAAAATTACTAAAGAACTGAATATCGGCGAGGTTGTTGCAAGGTTTCCTGAAACCGCTGAGATAATGACCGGTTATGGCTTGCATTGTGTTGGTTGTCATGTGAATCCTTATGAAAGTATTGAGGCGGGAGCTCTTGGGCATGGAATGCCACAAGAAATGATTGACAAAATGATTGCAGAAATGAATGATGCCCTTGATGGCACTGAAGAGCGAGATATAATTATTTCTGAGTCTGCTGCTGCAAAGTTCAAGGAGTTAATGGCAAAAGAAGATAAGGCAGGTTGGGGTTTGAAATTTACTGTCGAGCCTGGTGGTTGTTCAGGGTATACATATGTAATGGATTTTGCTGAAAAAGCCGAGAAGGGTGAAGAGACGCTTGAAGAAAAAGGTTTGAAAGTTTTTCTTGAAAAAAGTGTTGTGTCTATTGTAAAAGGAGTCAGAATTGATTATGCTGATGGTCTTCAGGGTGCAGGTTTCAAAATTTCAAATCCTAATGCAAAAAGTACATGTGGTTGTGGAAAATCATTCCATTAATTGGTGGTTATAATTTCTATTGAACTTAAATCCGCTAATCCAAATGCTGAAAAAGCAGCATCAGAAAATCCTTTTTCACAGTACAGAGAAATTGTTAAAAAAAATCTTTCAAATGTTGGCAAAGTAATTGCAGTTCACTCCGGAAAAGGCGGTGTAGGGAAAAGCACTTTTTCAGTTAACCTTGCGGCTTTTCTTGCCCAAAAAGGTTTTTCTTCCGGCTTACTTGATGCGGATATTGATTGTCCTTCCTGTAACAAAATGTTTGGAATAACTGAAAGAATAAAATCAGTTGATGGAAAATTTGTTCCGATTGAGGCTTTTGGCGTGAAAGTCATTTCTGCAGGAAACATGGTTGCAAATTCCGATGAGGCAAACGTAATGCGCGGTCCGATGATGTTCAAGTTAATTTTTGAGCTGCTTGCAAAAACCGATTGGGGTTCACTTGATTACCTTATAATTGATTTGCCTCCCGGCACAGGTGATAATCCACTTACTGTAATGCAGCTTGCTCCTCTTTATGGAATTGTTGTTGTTACTCAGCCGCAGGAAGTTGCAGTAGTTGATGCAAAAAAATCAGTTAATATGGCAGCTAAAACAAATATTCCTGTAATTGGTATTGTGGAAAACATGTTTGGAACAATTTTTGGTTCAGGTGGTGCTGAAAATGCAGCTGATTCTTTGGAAATAAGTTTTCTTGGAAAAATTCCGCTTGAGCAAAGTATACGCGAATCATCTGATGCTGGTATTCCTGATGTTATAAAAAATAAAAAACTGGCAGGTATATTTGATTCAATCATTTCTGAGGCAGCCATTTAATTTTTGTAAAAATAACCTGAATTAATGGTTTTTTTACAATTCGATTTCATTTAAAAGGGTTATTAAATTCAATTGAATAATGCCAATCCTAAAGCAGATGATGAAAATAGTCATGATAAAAAAAGAAACCCATGATACAACTACAATCAGCCTTAAAGGTGAGCAAAAGCTTGATTTCAAACCAGGGCAGTTTGTAATGGTTGATTTGCTTTTGGAACAAGATGGCAAAAAAGTCCCAAAAAGGGCATATTCAATTTCTTCATCTCCAACAAAAGATGTTCTTGAAATTACTGTAAAGGAAATGCCAGATGGCTGGGTTTCAAAACTTTTGAATAATGTTCAAGAAGGGCAGGAATTAATGGTAGATGGCCCGTATGGCCATTTTATTTTCGATTCTGATAAAATGAACTCACTTGTATTGCTTGCAGCAGGTTCAGGCATAGCTCCTTTCAGGTGTTTTTCACAATATTTAATTGACAAAAAACTTGACATTAAAGTTTATTTTGTTTACAGCAACAAAAAAGAAGAGGATATTATTTGCCACAAGGAACTTGTCGAGTATGGAAAGCAATTGCCTAATATGCAGCAGGTTTTTTGTCTTTCAAGAGAAGAAAAAGAAGGATTTTATTACAGCAGAATTGATGAGGCTCTTATTTCAAAAATCATTTCTTCACATAAGGATTCAGTTTACTTTATTTGTGGTCCGCCAAAAATGGTTGCAGGTACAAAAAAAATTCTTGAGGATTCAGGCATAGCAAAAGAACAGATTAAGGTAGAGGTTTTTGGCTAGTTTCACAGAAATAAATATTAATCTGTTTTCACTACTTGTTGGTTAATATGGAAAAAAGAACTGCAAAAAAACTCATTGAAGCAGCATTATTCATGTCTCCTGGAGTTGTTTCTCTTAGGGATATTGCAAAAACAATCAATTCAAATGTTGCTGAAGTAAGGGTAATTGTAAATGAGCTTACTCATGATTATGAGGCCAGAGATACTGCAATTGAAATAAGGTATGAGCAGGATGGCGCAAGGATGGCAGTAAAGGAAGAATTTGAGGGTGATGTGAGCCACATGGCAGCTGCGCCTGAACTCCACAAAGGAATTATGAAAACACTTGCATATATTGCATATAAGCAACCAGTGAAACAGTCTGATGTAATTCACTTCAGAAACAGCAAAGCATACGAGCACATAAAGATGCTTAAGGAACGTGGTTTCATACGCAAGGAAAAGAAAGGAATCAGTTATACTATTTATACTACACCTAAATTCAAAGAATATTTTGGAACAAATCTGAAAAAGCAGGATAATTCGCTAGAAGAAAAAGATTCTGAGTAAATAAAATTATTTTAATTAAAATAATTTTTTTTGAATTAGTTTTTTTCCTTTATTTTTTTCAACACGTCTCTTTTTGAAACTCTTATTTCAAAAATGTTATTGTTTGTTGAGGTCCTAAAACTTTCCTGAATTACTTTTTCAGGGAAAATAATTTTTTTCAGGAATGTTTTACCGTTGTTGCATGAAACGATTATTGCGTGATCAAGGAGCTTGATGTCCACATCATTATCTGGCAATTTATTTGCTTCAATTACAATAATGTATTCTTTATCAGCATCTATAAGTTCAATTAATGGAGAATCTTCTTTTTTTTCCTGCTTTGGGACTTGCTCATTCAGTATTCCGAATCTGTTTACTTGTATGCTACCATCCGGTCTTGCATTAATTGAGAAAGCAAGTTGTAATGGCTCATTCATGTCAATTTCATCGGCATCAAATGTCTCATAAATAAGCTCTTCCAGAAGGCCTTCAAGTGTTTCAAAGTCAATTGAATCTTTTCCGGTTTCTCTTTTTTTCCATTGAGCCATAAAATCACTTAAATAATTTTTTTTTGGAACCTTTCGCTTTCAAGGTTCGCGATTGTCTGCCAGGATTTTCTTGCAAATTCAGGCATTGTATTATTCTGTAATAAATAATTCCTTAAAAACTTAATTGTATTTTCGTCTCCAGGGTAACCTGATCCCATTGGACCAAATTCTTTTGCAAGTTTTTTAATTGCTCTGTCTCTTTCAACTTTTGCAAGTATTGATGCTGCTGAACAAATCGGATAATTGAAATCAGCTTTGTGCTCTGAAACAATTTTTGTTTTGAATGAAAGGTAATTTTGAATTCTTTTTCCAAACTCCGCCATGACAGTGTCAGGTGAGTCAACGTAAACGACATCTGGGGTGCTCTTAGAATTAATAAGTAACTTTGCTGCCTTCATTGCTTCTATCTCATTGAGGCTTTTGTGTATCCTTAGCGTGTCAATCTCCTTTGCGGAGATACTTATCAGGGCGTATTCATGAACAATCGTCTTAATTTCCTTTGCAAATTTTTCTCTTTGTTTTTCACTTAACAATTTTGAGTCTTTCACTCCGAGGTTAATCAATTCATGTTCTTTTTCTTTATCGATGCTGGTTACTGCCATAACAAGCGGACCGATACATGGCCCTCTCCCTGCTTCATCAATTCCGGCAATCAGCATATGCAAATAGAGAAGTAGGAATTGTTTATAAATTTCTTCGCATGTTAAAACAATTTGATTTTGTTTCAATTTTACAAAGAATTTATTTTATTATAAATTAAATCCATTTCTGCATTGCCTTTGAAAAGATCAATTGTGTCAAGGATTTTTCTTTTTGCATCAAGTGCTGTCTGTATTTCGGCGCCATCTGCATCATTTTTTCTCAGCAAATCATATTTTTCTTTGTAAAGATTATAAAGTTCCTGAAGTTCTTTTCCAACCTGTGCTTTTTCAGGGTCTGTTTCTCTTCTGAGATTTTTCCTTCCAATTGAAAAAGTGCAGTTCCTTTTGATGCTCTTAATTAACTTTGATTCTGTTGCAACAATTTGATCAATATCCATAATACACCCTATATTATGGTATTTGAGGTTGTATTTAAGTTTTAAGTTAGAAAAAAATAGTGATTGAGGGGATTTCCCCTCAATTTATTTGCTAAAATTAAGTCACAACTTCAACAGTTTCGGCTGTTGGGTGCGATTGTCCCGATTATATCGGGACTTGGCTCCCAGTTGGTCGCTAAAAAATTAAGCTACAACTTCAATATTTAATCTTTTTTTGAGTTCTCTATACCTGTTCCTGATTGTCACTTCAGTAACACCTGCAACATTCGCAACTTCCTTCTGGGTTCTTCTTTCACCCTTAAGGAGTGAAGCAATATAAACCGCTGCAGCAGCAACCCCAGTTGGGCCTCTCCCTGAAATCAAACCCTGCTTGATTGCTTCTTCAAGAATTTTTCTGCCTTCTTCCTGCACTTCCCCTGAAAGGTTAAGCTCTGAAGCGAACCTTGGGATGTAATGTATAGGGTTTGTCAAAGGTATGTCGAGTTTGAGTTCTCTAACAAGGAACCTGTATGTTCTACCGATTTCTTTCTTTGTCAAACCTGACGCTTCTGCCATTTCATTCAATGTTCTTGGCACGTGGTATGTCCTGCAAACGGTGTAAAGCACAGCCGCAACAACCGCCTCGATAAGCCTTCCTCTAATAAGACCTTTTTTCACGGTTTTCCTGTAAAGCATTGCCGCAGCCTCAACAAGCTGTTCAGGAGTATTCAAATATGATGCGATTCTCCTAAGCTCGGTGAGCGCAATTGAAAGGTTTCTCTGCATCGAAGAGCTAATTGATGCCCTCTTATGCCATTTAATGAGCCTATACATCTGAGCCCTTGACTTTGTGGAAAGTTTGTTACCCCTTAAATCAGTACCTCTCCTGTCAATCATTGTTACAAGACCTTTGTTAAGTTTCACATATTTCATTGGTGAACCAGTTCTTGCTCTTTCTTCCATTTGATCGGAATCAAAGCTTCTCCATTCTTTTCCGAGGTCAACTTCGTCCTCTGAAAGCACTAATCCGCAACTTTTACAGACGATTTCACCTTTTTCGTCATCTCTTGCAATTTTTTCGCTTCCGCACTCAGGGCATTTTACGTCAGTCATTCAAACCACTCCTTTTGTTTTGCTTGCCATCTCCCCCCACGAGAGAAAAACCTTTACTCAAAAAAACTAATTTTCGAGAATAAGTAAGTTGTATATAAATGCTGACCCCATCATTTATAAATATTTTGTTTGGAGGGGCTTGGGCTTAAACAGAATTATATCCTTTCTAAAAGAATTTTAGGGTTTAAACAAAGGAATTATTCTTTATCAGAGGTTTTTCTGTCCTTTTCAGACTTATCTGCCTTTTTTTCCTTGTGCTTGGCTTCTTTTTTTGCCTTTTCTTTTTTAATTTCCTTTTCAGGTATAAAGTCGGCAAGTATTTTTCCGTTAACAACTCCGTCCTGTCCTGGACTTGAAGTAATTTTAACATAGGCTTCTTTTGAGCCGTCTTTTGCTTTTACAACAGCGCCTTTTGTAATTATGTTTCTTCTTGCAAACTGTCTATCTGCTTTATTTTCAATAACTGCAATCAATTCCATTCTTTTTGATTTATGGGTTGCAGGGTCGACAACATTTACAAAATGCCCTTTTTTGACAACGGTTTTGGTTACTGAGCCTCTTTTCCTAACTGTTTTTCTTTCAACTTGTTCGGCTTTTTCCACAACTGTTGTTTTTGCTGCAAGACCGCCTCTCCAGACAAGCTTCTTGTCACTCCTTCTTTTGGAGCTTCTTATAGCGCCTGTTTTAGTTCGCCTGCTTTTCAAATGCCATTCAACCATTTCAAACCACTTTTTAAGAGTAATAAATCCAATAATACTGTATGCAAAGCATTCAGCTTAGGAATAAGAAATATGCCTTTTTATATGGGCAAATCTCTAACGAATCATATATAGAGACTATTAAAAAGCTTACGCTTGTATCAAAGGAAGGATTTGCACAATTGATTCCTGCAAAATTCTGTGCAGGTTCCAACCATGTTGCTTTTGCACTTGAGCAAACCCTTTTTGCATTTGAAAAAGGCGCAAATATTGCTAAATCATTGCAATTTGAATTTCTTTGCAGGTTTTTTGCAGAAACGCAAGTGAATAAAGTTTTGAAATTAGCTGAATTTGGAATTGAACAATTGCTTCTTGTTTGTGAATTGAAAAATCTTGCGCAAGTAAAAAAACTTCTTTCATTTATTGAAAAAAAATCTGTTTCAGGAAACGAGAAAGAAATAATGCAACAATTTGGAATTTCACAAATGGAACTGAAAACATTTTCCGCTTTGAAAAACCCGTTGGAAATGCTTGTAGTTGAAAGGGTTGCATTGGTTTCCATTGGGAAATAACATTATTTGCTTTTGTCCTTTTCAGGGTAAAAAGCATTCAGCACTTCATGTATCTTTTTCGCTTTTTTGGGACCCATTTTTTCAACTTCCTGTAATTCACCCAAAGTTGCGTTTACAATCGCGCGAACTGTCCCGAATTTTTTGAGAAGCGCTTTTGCAAGCCCTGGGCCTACAAGCGGAAATCCTTCCATTAAAAATTGCTGTTGTTCTCTTGTTGTAAAACCTTTTTTACCCATCCTTAATTTGATTTCATTTTCTTTGCCAAGCTGCTCGCGCACAGCTATTCTGTAAAGGAATCTTGTTGTATCATCCTCATCACGTGAGTAAAGAATAGGCACACGGTAATTGAGTGCAATTGAAGCAAGTATTCCCTTTATTGCATTCTCATGGATGTTACGTGTTGTGTAAAGTTCCTCAGGATTTCCCTCAAGGATAATGAGTGGTGCAGTATAATTTGAAACCATCATTGTAAGTTGATTAAAAAGACGACCATCAAAAACCGAGCTCAAAAAATCTTCTACTGTTTTCCTTTCAACACAGACATCATCACTTAAAATAAAGTCGCCGACCTCGAGCTGCTTTACATTAATTACTGCATCCATTTGTTTTAATCTCAAAACAACTCCTGATGCCTGCTCGCGTGTATCTGCATAAATTATTACCTTATCCGCAGAGCCCTCAGTGTAACCTGAAAGAGTTGTTTGCGAACCAAGTTTTTTTTCTGGAATTGCTTTCGGATTCTGTAACTGCTTTAAAGTTGAGTGCATTTTTTTTTCTTTCGCTTTGCTTGCATAATAAAATGCTTCATCCCTTGTTGCTGCAGCTATCAAAACAATTGCCCTTCCTTTTCCTTTCCTGCCGGTTCTTCCACGCCTTTGAATCATCCTTATTTCGCTTGGCACTGGTTCATAAAATACAACTAAATCAACTTCAGGAATATCAAGGCCTTCTTCAGCAACGCTCGAAGCGAGCAAACAATTGTGTGTGCCATCTTTCAATTCTTGTATAATTTCAATTTGTTCTTTTTGTGTTAATCCTTTATCATCGCCTTTTGTTGCCTGCCCTACAAAGCGCTTTGGTCTTATACCCTCAATTTTTTCAAGGAATTTTTCCATGGCCCTAATATTGTCACGATAGTGGTTGAAAACAATCACCTTGCTATTCGGGTTTTCATGAAACTGTTTGATAAGTAGTTCTGTGAGCTTTTCAAGTTTTGGATGAATATGCCCTTCACTTACAAGGAGATTTGAAAGTTTGTATGCTTTTGCAATGTCCTCATTTGCCATAATCATTTTCACTGCTTTTGAGGATGCTACCTTTTCACTATCGCTTTGCATTCTCTGCATATAATCAAAAAGTGCATCAGCGCCTTGTGTTTCAAGTAAAGTTAATGCATGTGCGACTTTCAAAAGTGCCGCAACTCTTGATGCCGCAACATAAAGATATGGTTTGGTGTTTCCGTTTGAAAGTAACTCTTTTCTTATTTGTGTTTGCAATTGCAGCATATCTATTCTTGAAAAATATTTTTTTCCAATTCCGAGGCCAAGCTTTTTTATTGTATCAACTTGCTCTTTCTGAAATCTTTCCAACAAAACTTTTATTTCCATAAACTTCGGAGGCAGTTCAACTTTCATCCAGTCAAATTTCACTTCATTTGTATACTGTTTCACATCTTCATCAGTTGGTGTTCGTATTTCAACATTTTTTATAAACAGGTTTCTGCAAACGCTTTGAATTTTTTCCTCTTCGCCGCCCGGAGAAGCAGTAAGCGCAAGTACAGTTCCTTTTGGATTCTGTTTTACATATTGTTCCGCAATGAAAACATAGCTGTAATTGCCGATTGCCCTGTGTGCTTCATCAAAAATTACTAATCCAAAATCATTTAGCTTGGTTTTTCCTGAAACAAGATCATTTTGAATGCTTTGCGGTGTTGCACAAACGATTTTTCCGTTTTCAATTATCCCCTGTCTCTTTTTTGGGGTAACCGCGCCTGTAAGCAACACAATCTCTTCATCCTTAAGGTTGAGGAATTTTTCCGCGCTCTTTTTGTGCTGCACTGCAAGAGGCTTTGTTGGTGCCAGGAATAAAACTTTCTTTCCTGCTTTGATTATTTCTGCTGCTGCAAGTAATGCTACAATTGTTTTTCCAAGAGCAGTCGGCATTACAACAAGTGTATTTCCTTTTTCAAGTATGCTTACTGCAAGTAGCTCCTGATAGAGTTTTGATTCGATAGTATTTTCCTTTACAAGCGGGTGGGAAATGTAATCCATAAAACCATTAACCAATAGCACTGAAATTGTTTAAATTGCTGATGCATGGACAAAAACCCCTGTTTTTTGAATAAAGGCAGTAAAAAAGCTTTTTTTTTGAAAAAACACTTTAAACCGCATTATTTAAATAAATTTGCCCTGCTAAGGTTTTCTAGAGGTGTTCTTTTAATGAAAGACCATATTTTGCCATTAGCGGCTGTTGATAGGATTGTGAGGAAAGCTGGGGCTGGCAGAGTTTCTGAAGACGCTGTTGTCGCCCTTACTGAGGTTCTTGAGGAATACGGAATCAAGGTAAGCCAGCAGGCTCATGAATTCGCAAGGCATGCAAACAGAAAAACTGTTGTAGGTGCTGACATCAAGCTTTCGCTTAAGCAAATGAAATAACTATTATTAATTGACTTTGGTGATTGATTTGGACGTGGTTGACTTTGGTGGTTCCCCTGCCTGAACAAAAACCGATTGTTTTTGCCGAGTTAATTGGGTGGATTGTTGTAGGCATCTGGGGATTTTATTCTGTACTTCAGATTTTCGGAGAAATACCGGGGGCCTTGCCTAAAACCGAAATAGCTGTTTTAATTCTCATTTCAATGCTCACACCCTGGTTTTTCATTTCAAAATGGAGTTTTAATGACCTGGAGTTTTTCAGCTATTTTTGCAGTAATGTTCAGTGTTCCCATGGTAGCCCATATTTTGCGAAACGATTTCAAACCACACTTATAAAATGAAATATGAGGTACTTTTGCCATTGCAGTTAACTGGCCCGTCAAATCAATAAGGTAATGGTAACGGTTTTCTTTCACTGGAGTACTTTCAGGAATAGGCACCCCCATTATTCTGATTGACCTGTCCAGAAAATCATCAACTTCTACTTTTGTTTTCCAGACTTTCAAGTATGGAATGCCTTCAAAATAATTCGGGGAAAAAGTCAGCCCCGGAAAAACCACGTGGCCACAATTTCTTTCACGTGCAAATTTTATTGCTTCCCCTATAAGTGTCTATATGTTCTGCTTGTGTTTGAACATCCCTTAGGTAATATCCTTCGTTAATTTTTGCGGTTAAAATTCCTTTGCGGATGCCACATTTTAGACTGGCATTATCCTTAATTGGAGTAAAACTATTTTTGTGTGACATGGCATTCAAGCCAAAAGAAAAAATCTTTCCCACGCAACGGTGAATTCCTGGATTGACATCTACTCCGCCTTCAGACGTCAAGAGAAAAGTCCCATTTTTTTTCTCCTTGCCTAATTACGCAGTCTTGAAGTCCAATTTGTTTTTATCTTATTGCATCCCACAATATTTCGTCTCTTGGTTTCACTACAACGCCATCTTCGTTGATGTCGAATGCATGAACTGATTTGCTGTGGTTGGTTCCACGCATTTTTCTGATAAAAATACTTCTGTTTGGAGGGGTAAAGTACAAAGAAACAACTCCATCAACAAGGAATTCTTCAACTCCGAAAGCCGAGAAATCAAGTTTTCCGCCTTTTGTTTCTGCAATAAGCATTGTTGTACATTCAAGCTCTTTCAAAGTATCGGCAAAGGTGTAGAGCATATGTCTCATTTTTCCCTGGTCAGGTATCCACAAACCAAGGGTTGTTGTTGAATCAACCACAAGTCTCTTACAACCCATTTCTTCAACTATTTTTGAAATAACTTTAAGTTCTTCCTCAATTTGTCTCTGCACGTTTTCTGTTGTGTGTAAATTGATTTTATAAATCCTGAATTTTCCCGCATCCTGTAATGGCTTTACATCCCATCCGAATGATTCCATGTCCCATACAATGTTCTTGAGGTTTCCTTCAAGGGTGATGTAGAGGCCTGCTTCGTCAAAATTTTTTGCACCATTATAAAGATAACTTAGCCCGAAAATTGTTTTTCCTGTTCCTGCTCCGCCTGAAAGCAGCATTGCTGAGCCTGTTGGAAAACCGCCTTCAATAAGTTCGTCAAATCCTTTTACTCCTGTTTTAGTTCTGTCCATAATATCACTCCCTAATTTCCTTCAAAACCTTTTCAAGAACCTTTTTTTGGGTTAATTCATCAGTATTAAGCGCCAAATTGAATACTTTAAGGTTTTCACCCATAGTGAAATTGTACAACCTCTGATATAAAGCTTTTGTCTCGTTGTCACGAGCCTTTATTTTGGTCAAAACTTCACCATATTCAAGGTTATCTCTTTCTGAAACTCTTTTCGCGCGCACCTCTGCAGAGGCATTCAGCCAGACCTTGAAGGCTTTTCCTTTGTAAAGGTAAGGCATTGTCCATGAATCAAGAATAATATTTCCTTTTTCGGCAATCCCAATGAGTTTTTTGTCAAGTGCAATGTCAAGAGAAGGATCATCCTGTCTTTGTTTCATGAATTTTTTTGCCTCTTCGCTTTCCCACCAATCCTTGCTTTTTTCAACGGATTCATGATCTACATCGATTCCTGATTTCTTCATTTCTTTAAGAATTGCAGAAGCATGTACAACTTTAATTCCAAGTTTTTTTCCAAGTGAATCTGCCAATGAACTTTTACCTGAACCAGCAAAACCGGAAATTATCAAAAGCATTCTAATCCGTTTAGAATAGGGAAAAAGAGTTTAAGAAAGTAATTATTGTCTTGGGGAATTTAACCGTTAATAAGAATTCTTTTTTGCAGGAAACTTTCCTTCTTGAATATCTTTTGCGTACTTTTTTACCGCAGCAACAGCATCCTTTTTCAGATTGGCGTATTTTTTCAAAAACCTTGGATTGAAGGAGTCATCTGCATTTAATCCGACAAGATCATGGAAAACAAGAACCTGTCCTGCACAATATTTACCTGCACCGATGCCGATTGTCGGGATTGTAAGCGTATCTGAAATTAATCTTGAAATTTTTTCAGGAACAAGTTCAAGTACAATCCATGAACAGCCTGCCTTTTCAAGTGCAATTGCGGAATCAATTAGTTTTTCAGCATCTTTTTTCACAATTGGTTTTGCATCGCTTTGCGGCAAATAACCGATGTGACCCATTACCCTTATTTTATTTTTTGACAGTGCCTTTGCAATTTTTTGCTTTTGGCCCTCAATTTTTACCGCGTTTGCACCTGCTTTAAGAAATTTTTTTGCATTGGCAAGCGCTGTTTTTGGTGTTGAATAGGATCTGTAAGGCATGTCCGCAATAATCATTGCTTTTGGTTCTGCTCTTGCAACCGCTTTCACATGCACAAGCATTTCATTCATCCCGATTTCTCTTGTGGATTTCATTCCATGCACGACATTTGCCACTGAATCTCCGACAAGAATAATATCAATACCTGCTTCATCAACTATTTTTGCTGAAGGATAATCATATGCTGTTACCATTACAATTTTTGTCATGAAAAAGATTAGATTTATCTGATTAAATAGTTTGCTGAAAGCTATTTTGCGGTTTTTTTCAGTTGTTTTAAATACCTTTGAAATTTTCCTGATTTAATTATTCTAAGTGCACTTGCATGTTTTTCTCCCATTGAACGAATGTATAAGTAATCCCATCCTTTTTGTCCTGGATAATTTTTATGCAACCATTCGCCTATGGTTTTTCCCAAATCATAACTCCATTCTGGTTCAAAATAATTAGGATAACCAATAGATTTATTTTTTATTTTAGGTTTTCTATCAAAATCAATTTTTTTATGTTTCTTTTTTTGCAAAATCATGATTCCATGTTCAAGGGCATAAAAAGCATCAACTGCTTCCGCAAAAGGAACATCCATTTTAATCACGCGCAATTGCTGCAATCTATGAATTGCCTCATGAATCGGAGTAACTGAATAATATGGGCTTTCGCTGAATCCTTTTGCAAGGTTCATTTTTCCTGTTTTTTCATGGATTACACCGCCACCAATATGCCCGTACTTTTTCATATACTTGTAAATTGTTTTTCCCATCTGCCTTGCTTCCAAAAGCTCATCTTTACTTGGATTTTTTTCATCAGTTATTGAGGATATAAGGTTGTGGAATATTGTTTGGGAAGTAATGTCAAGTGAATTTTCAAGTATTTTTTTTATTTCAGATTTTCTCTTTGCTGAAAGGTGTCTGCAAAAAATTTTTGCTGCAAAATCAACTTGTGCAATGAATAATTTTCTGTCTTTTTTAGTTAATTTTGTACCTGAAAGCATTTCGTTGTATTGAGGGAGAGGCAATTCAAGGTTTCCTTTTTTAATGTGCTTTTTCCCGTGGTATGTCCATTTTTCCGCAAGAAAATTTTCTGCAAGTTTCTTTGCTTTTACAGAATCAAAACCATCAATTATTTCTCCGGTTAGAATAAAATGAGCTTCGGGAGAATTATCCTTCAATGAATTTTTTGACATAATTTACACACGTATTTGATTACAACTACATTGCAAGGATAGCTTTAAATTGTTTTATTGATTTTTAACCTCAAAACCATATTTCTGAATATTTTTTTATTTTAGGGATTTCCCTGAAAGCAATTGCAAGGTTATGTGCCTTTAATCCAAATTCGGAAAGATAATACTCGCTATTATCCTTCAAATACCTAGATTTTTCTAGGTTCTTTCCTGTGTAGATTACACAAAGATCGAAATCTTTTCTTTTAAGTAATTTTTCAGGGAGTTTAGTAGTATTTGTTTGGTAAATAATAATTTTCCCATACTTTGTTAGGGAATCAGTGCATTTTTTGTTCAGTTTCTTGCTGTGCACAGATTTAATAATACTGTGTTTTTTTCCTCTTGCAATTATTTCAAATCCGTTCTGTAAAAAACAAGCGAGCATTTTTGCTTCTCCTTTTCTGTTTATTTCATCAATCAGGACAGGGCAATTAAATTTTGAAAACAAATCAAAATTAATTGCAAACCCCTCTCTTCCTGTTTTGTCAGTAGGACCGTCAACAAGTATCAAAGAATATTTTGCCGCAAGCCCTAATTTTATTTTACTTGTATCATACCACAGGTATTTTCCATAATCTTTTATCGGCGCATAAATATATTTCACTTCAGCATACTTCCCAGCATATTTTGAATCATGTTCAATTGAATCCACTTGGTATAAAATTGAAAATATTTTTGAGCTTTTGCCACTGCCGATTTCAAGAATCCTGCTTCCTTTAGGGATATTTTTCAGAACCCATTCAAATACTTCATAAGAAAGCACGCATTTTTTTTTGTTTTGTAGCTGGGCTAATTTTAACAATTCAATTTCTTCAATGAATTTTTTTTCCATCTGCATGTAATCATTTTCCAATTGTATTTTTTTATTCAAAGCCAATTTAACACAAGTTAACTTTTTTTATACTCTTATTATTCAATGTAATAAGTAAACTAAATTCTTTTTGGAGGTTTTTGGATGAAAAATATTTTAGCAATACTTATTTTGTTTGCAATTGTTGTTTCAGGATGCACTGCCCAACCGCAAGCACAGGCGGATGATTCAATGATGGAGGATACCTACAGGACAGGCGATAATTCTGTTATTGGTGATGATATGGGCGATTCAATGGGTGATGTAATGGATGATCACATGGGCGATACTGTCGGAGACGCAATGGACGACCACATGGATGATATGATGGGTCATGAAAATACTATTGAATTCACCGAAACAGGGTATGTTCCAAATGAGCTTACAATAAAGGTTGGTGACACTGTTACCTGGGTGAATAAAACACAATCATTGACCTGGCCTGCTTCTGCAAAGCATCCAACGCATACAGCTTACCCTGGATCAGATATTCAAAAATGTGGCACTGATGAACAGGCAGGTATTTTTGATGCGTGCGCTGGCTTTGGTGAAGGTGAATCATATAGTTTTACTTTCAATGAACCTGGTGAATGGTTTTACCATGATCATCTGAATGCAAGCAAGTTCGGAAAAATAATTGTTAAAGCGCAATAAATGTGCCTAGAGTTGCCTGCTTTGCTTTTGCATTGCAGGTTATCTCCTATTTTTTAATTTTTCTAATAGTAATTTATGTAATTTTCATGGAAGAAACAAAATTCATTTGGATGAACGGAAAAATGGTTCCTTGGAAGGAAGCAACAGTCCATGTTCTTACGCATACTCTTCATTACGGCACAGGTGTCTTTGAAGGTATAAGATGCTATGATACAAAGGATGGCTCTGCAATTTTCAGGTTAAAGGAACATGCGAAAAGACTTCTTGATTCCGCGCACATAATGCAAATGAAAGTTCCTTTTACACAAGAGCAGATTGAAAGTGCCTGTAGGCAGATTGTAAAAGAAAATAATCTAAAAGAGTGCTACATAAGACCTCTTGTTTATTTTGGTTATGGCCAAATGGGTCTTGCAACAAAAGGTTGCAAGGTTGATGTTTCTGTTGCTGCTTGGCCATGGGGTTCATACCTTGGCGAAGATGGCATAAAAAATGGTATCAGGGTTAAGGTTTCTTCGTTTACAAGGCACCATGTGAATGTGATGCCTACAAAATCAAAAACAGTGGGCAATTATGCGAATAGCACGCTTGCAAAAATGGAAGCACTTAATTCAGGTTATGAGGAAGCAATAATGCTTGATGCTCAAGGTTATATCAGCGAGTGCAGTGGAGAAAACATTTTCATTGTAAGGGATAATGAAATAATTACTCCTCCTACAACAAATGCGCTTGAGGGAATAACAAGAAAATCAATTATTGAAGTTGCAAAGTCTTTTGGTTATACTGTTAAAGAAGAGCTCTTTACAAGAGACCAACTTTACATTAGCGATGAAGCTTTTCTTACAGGGACGGCCGCTGAAGTAACTCCTATAAGGGAAGTTGACAACCGCACAATTGGTAATGGAATGCCAGGGCCAATTACAAAGAAATTCCAGTCAACTTACTTTGACGCAATTCACGGCAAGGTTCCTGAATATAAAAAGTGGCTTGATTTTGTAAAATAAGCCTTAAATAGTTCATTAATCTTTAATATATTATGAAGTCTAGACGAACTCTTTTTCCTAGAGGGGTATTAAGAAGAATTTCCTGACGCTGATTGGTTGAACCAGTTTTGCCCGGAGTAAAACGGGTCTCAGTGCCTTTATCAAAACCTAAAATAGGTGAAAAATCAGGAACAAAAATAAAACTAGGTTTCGGAAAAAGAACTGTTGATTTAAGGCAGCAGCAACCAAATTATTCTTCTCGGGTAGTTCCTGGAAAATCTACTGCTGAAAGAGTTTCCCCTAAAAAATAACTGCAAGATTAGCTGCAAGGCAAAAAGTTGCAGAGGAAAGAAAAAATAGGTCGCCAAAAAAACTTACTGCTGCAGGAAGAGCAAGATTAGTTGATGCAAAAAAATTAAAATCCAGCAGACAACCTTCAGGATATCCTGAACCGCCACTCAAAAAACCTGCTAAACCAAAGCGAAGAAGATAACATCTAATTTTTACCGGTTTAATTTTGATTATTCAATGTTGCGTATTTCATTTCCATGCTGATCCATAATTTTTTTCCCATGGCCTAGTTTTCTTCCTTCATTTTCAAGTGTAATTATCCTATGCCCGCTTCTTGTTTTGGCTAATAATTCTTTTTGTGCAGCAAGAATCATTCTTGTTTTTGGTCCGGTTTCAGGTTCAAAAAGAGTGTCAAAAAATTCTGCAAGAACACCCATTTTTCTTTCATGATCTGCAAGCTGATCTCTCATTCTTTCTATTTTCAAATAATCATGGCTTTCGTTTTTCAATTCTCTTCGAAGTGCAATTCCTCTGCTCTGAAGCATCGCATACATTAATTTGTATTCCCTTATAACTCTAGGATTATGATCAATAAACAAATCAGTAGCTTGTCTTACAACTGCCTGAAATTCTTCTGGGGATGCGCTTATAATATTTTTTATTATTGGTTTTCCGCTGTGGTCAAAAAGAATTGTTGGTTCCTTAACTTTTTCCCTAGGTTTTTCAGTTGATTCACCACGCAGTGCCTTTGCCCTATCTTGCGCAGGTTTTTCAAAATATCTCGCAGGCAAACTTAAATCATGGCTTATGAGTTCTCCGCTTGGCCCGTATAAAACTCCTTTGATTCCTTTAGGTAAATTATGCCCATGCACTGTAACCCGTTTCATTAAGAATAGTAAATTTTCCTTTAATTTAAACCTTTCCTGCTTGTTTTAGCGATACTTATTTAAATTTCTAGGACTTAATTATTAACATGAATTTTAATGCAAGAATAAGGAAATTAGGCATTTTGCTTGTCCTTGTACTTGTATTGCTAGCTTAAGCACCCGCAAAAATTTTCGACTTCTGCGGGGTGCGATTCCAAAAACACAGAAGTCTTTATAGTAAAGAAGGAGAAATGAAAAAAAAAGAAAAGTGAATTTAATGGAAAAAAAAGTAATTAGAATTTTTGACACAACGCTTCGTGACGGTGAACAAAGTCCGGGCGCGACACTTTCGCATAAAGAAAAAATTTTAATTGCACAGCAACTTGAACGCCTTAATGTTGATATTATTGAAGCTGGTTTTCCTGTTGCCTCAAAAGATGATTTTAAAGCAGTGAATGAAATCGCAAAAATACTAAAAAAAAGTATTGTTTGTGCTCTTGCAAGATGCAAAAAAGAGGATATTGATGTTGCTGCAAAAGCACTTGAGCCTGCAAAGAAAAAAAGGATTCATGTATTCCTTGCAACATCCCCAATCCATATGAAGTACAAGCTCAAGATGGATGAATCGCAGGTTCTTGAAGAGGCAGAGAAATGGGTTAAGTATGCAAAGCAGTTTGCTGAGGATATTGAATTTTCTCCTGAAGATGCCGGACGATCAAATCCTGAATTTCTTTACAAGGTTCTTAGTGTTGCAATAAAAGCAGGCGCAACAACCCTCAATATACCTGATACTGTTGGTTACACTGAACCTGCAGAGTACGGAAAATTAATTAAAGGAATAATTGAAAATACTCCTGGATATCATAAAGGAATTATAATTTCCACGCATTGCCATGATGATCTTGGTTTGAGTGTCGCAAACAGCCTTGCCGCAATTGATGCAGGCGCGACACAGGTTGAGGGTACAATAAATGGTATTGGTGAAAGAGCAGGAAACACTGCGCTTGAAGAGGTAATAATGAACCTTCATTCAAGAGAAAATTATTTCAATGCAACAACCAACATTAATCTTTCAGAAATTTACAATACAAGTAGGATGGTTTCATCTTTTACTTCTCTTGTGGTTCAGCCTAATAAGGCAATTGTTGGAAGGAATGCGTTTGCGCACGAAGCAGGTATTCATCAGCATGGGATTCTTGCAAACAGGGAAGTTTATGAAATAATGAATCCAAAAACAATTGGAAAGGAAACTGAACTTGTTATTGGCAAACATTCAGGAAAAGCAGCTATTAATGATTTTTTAAAAAAGAATGGCTATGATTTAAACGAACCTGATGTTGCAGAAGTAACTGAAAGGGTTAAGGCTCTTGCGGATAAGAAAAAAATTATTTTTGATGAAGATGTAATTGCAATTGCAAACAGCATTACAAACAGCCTTGAACCTGAAACGGTTTTTGTAAAACTCGAAGAAATAATTATTAATACAGGAAATAAAATGAAACCAACTGCAACTGTGAAGCTCAGTTATCTTTCACATGAAAAAACAGCAGTTGCTTCAGGAGTTGGACCTGTTGATGCAATGGCAAAAGCAATAAGCTCCGCGCTTGGGGAAAAATTTGAATTAAAAGAATACAATCTGAAAGCAATAACAGGCGGGACTGATGCGCTTGCTGATGTCACTATTGTGGTTTCAAATAAGGGTGGAAAAATTTTTAGTGCTGAATCACTGAATGAGGACATTACAATGGCTTCTGCTGAGGCTCTGATAAAGGGTATTAATAAAGCAATTGCGTTTGAAAAAAATGAAAAGGGAGATGAGTCAAAATGAACGGTGCGCAACAATTTCTTAAATCTTTGAGGAAAAACAAAGTAGAACATGCTTTCGGCATTCCTGGAGGAGTGCTAATTCCATTCTATGATGAATTGTATAAGGATAACAGCGGGCTTAAACATATTCTTGTAAGGCATGAGCAAGCAGGAGCCCACATGGCTGAGGGTTATGCAAAAGTATCCGGAAAAGTAGGCACATGCATTGGAACATCAGGACCTGGTGCCACAAATCTTGTTACAGGTATTGCGGATGCGTTTATGGATTCTGTGCCAATTGTTGCGATTGGCGGACAAGTTGCTACATCTCTTATAGGAAAGGACGCTTTTCAGGAAGCAGATATGATGGGAATTACGAATCCAATTACAAAGCATAATTTCCAGATAAGAAATCCGAATAAGATTGAATCTGTTGTTGATGCGGCTTATTTTATTGCTTCCACAAACAGACCCGGTCCGGTTTATATTGATCTTCCTAAAGATACTCAGCAAAAAGATGTAACTGGTTCTGAAAAGGTAAATTTATCTGGTTACAAAGTTCTTGAAGGTTTTGATAAAGAGGCTGTAAAGGAGGCTGCAAAACTTTTACTTTCTGCACAAAGACCTGTAATTCTTGTTGGCGGTGGAGCAGTTCATGCGAATTGTTCACAGGAATTAAAGCAGCTTGCTGAAATTTGTATGATTATGGTTGCAAGTACCAGTCAAGGTAAGGGCGTTTTTGATGAAAGGCATCCGCTTTCAATTGGCATGACAGGAATGCATGGTAAACCGCCTGCTGTTTTTGCAATTCAAAAAAGTGATGTGCTTTTTACAATTGGAATGCGTTTCGATGATCGTGTTACAGGACAATTGAATTCTTTTGCACCAGAAGCAAAGGTTATTCATATTGAAATTGATCCTAGTGAGATTCACAAAAACAGAACTGCTAACATCCCTATTCTTGGTGATGCAAAAGATGTTCTTACTGAATTAGTTATTGTTATAAAAAAAATGCAATGGAAGAACACTGCTTGGTTGGATAAACTGAAATTATTGAAGAAAGAATACCAGGATGATAATCTTGATATTAATACTGAGCCGATTGATCCGAGAAAATTGATGTTCGAGCTTCAGAAAGTAATTGATGATGACACTATTGTTGCAACAGGTGTCGGCGAGCATCAAATGGATGTTGCGCATTTCATTAAGTTTGCAAAACCAAGAAAATTCATTACTTCAGGCGGTCTTGGAACAATGGGTTTTGGTTTTCCTGCAGCAATAGGCGCGAAAGTTGCGATGCCAAAAAATGATGTAATTAATGTTGATGGTGATGGTAGCTTTATGATGACAATGCAGGAACTTGCCACAGTAAAGGTCAATGATATCAAGGTTACTAATATTATAATGAATAATGGTTACCTTGGAATGGTAAGAAGTTGGCATGATCTTTTCTATGAAGGTAGGAGAAGCCAGGTTCATCTTGGAAAAATACCTGATTTTGAAAAGCTTGCAAATGCATTTTCGCTTGAGGGCATTACTGTTGAAAGGCCATCTGAAATAGGAGATGCATTTAAAAGAGCGCTTGCAAGTGATGGTACTTCTATAGTGAATGTGCATGTTAAAGAGGATGCAATTGTATTACCTATAGTTCCTGCAGGTGCAAGCAACAGCAAGATGATTGGAGATATGATTCCAAAGGATTATTTTGAATGAATGGGGGTGCATGGGTTATGGAAAAATATATTATAAAATTTCTTGCAGTAAATTCAAGAGGAGTAATTGCACGGCTTTCTGCTCTTATTGCAAGAAAAGGTTTCAATATTGAGTCTTTTTGTGCAGGCCATCATATCAAAGATGGTGAAAGTTCTATTGTAATAACTTTTTCAGGGTCTGAGGGAGATGTTCAGCAGGCTGTTGCACAGATGAGCAAACTGATTAACATTATCAGTGCTGAATATTATCACGAAAAGGATGTTGTACAGCGTGAGCTTCTTCTTGTGAAACTCAAAAATGTTTCAGGAGTAAAAGAAAAGGCTCAGGCTCTTGGCGGCAGGCTTATGAAAGAATATAGTGGATTTGTTGATTTTGAATTTGTCGATAAACCAAACAGTATTGAAAAAAATGTCGCTGAATTAAAGAAAAATTTTACTGTGATTGATATTTCAAGGAGCGGTAACAATGCGATTTAATAAAAATTTGCATTGGAAAATATTATTGATTAATGGGGTGATGATGTGAAATTTTTGAAGGACAAAGATGCTGATGTTAATTCAGTAAAGGGAAAAACTATTGCAGTTATTGGTTATGGTGCACAGGGTGCTGCTCAGGCAATGTGTATGAAAGATTCTGGTCTTAACGTAATAATTGGATTGAGGCAGGGCAGCGAGAAATGGAAAACTGCAGAACAGTATGGTTTTGAGGTTCTTGAAACAGCAAAAGCTGCTGAGAAAGCCGATATAATCCATGTTCTTATGCCTGATGAAAAGCAGGCTGATGCATTTGAAAATGACATTAAACCTCATTTAACAAAAGGAAAAACTCTTTCATTTTCACATGGATTTAACATTTGTTACAAGTTCATTGTTCCTCCAACAGACATTGATGTTATAATGGTTGCGCCGAAAGCCCCTGGCACAGAAGAAAGAAAACAGTTTTTGCAGGGCTTTGGTGTTCCTGGTCTTATTTCAATAAGGCAGGATGTTTCAGGCAATGCAAAAAAAACCGCGCTTGCAATGGCAAAAGCATGTGGTTTCACAAGGGCAGGAGTAATTGAATGCACTTTTGAACAGGAAACATTTGAGGATCTTTTCGGAGAACAGGCTGTTCTTTGTGGAGGGCTTTCTGAATTGATTACTACAGGCTTTGAAACTCTTGTTGAGGCGGGTTATCCTGCTGAAATGGCTTATTTTGAATGCCTTCATGAAACAAAACTCATTGTTGACCTTATTTATGAAGGCGGAATGACTCATATGTGGGATGTTGTTTCAAATACTGCTGAATACGGTGGCAGGACAAGAGGAAAGGCAATTATAGATCCTGAAGTAAAGCAGAGAATGAAGAAGCTTCTTGCTGATGTTGAATCAGGGAAATTTGCCAATGAGTGGATTGCCGAGTATAAAAGCGGATTGAAGAATTTCAAAAAACTCAGGGAAGAGCAGAATAACCATGAGATTGAAATTGTTGGCAAAGAGATTAGGGATCTTTTCAAAAAAGAGTGATTTCATTGGTTAAATATAAAATTGCGCTGATGCCCGGAGACGGCATCGGTCCCGAAATAATTTCTGAGGGCAGAAAAGTAATTGATGCTGTTTCAGAGCTCAATGGATTTGAAATTGATTGGGTTGAGTATAATAATGGCGCCGAGAAATATCTCAAAACTGGTGAATTAATTACTGAAGAAACCCTTGCGGAAATTAAGGGTTCATGTAAAGCAATTTATCTTGGCGCGCTTGGAGATCCAAGGTGCAAGCCAGGTATTTTAGAAAAAGGAATTCTTCTCAAAACAAGGTTTTATTTTGACCAGTATGTTAACTTAAGGCCAATTAAATTACTTGATGGTGTTGATTGTCCGCTTAAGGGTAAGGGTCCAAAGGATATTGATTTTACTGTTGTACGCGAAAACACTGAGGACTTTTATGTTGGCATAGGTAATCGTGTTGGTAAAGGAAATTCAAAGCAGGGGCTTGAAGTTCTTCGTGAATTGTATAAAGTTAAATTTGGTCTTGATATTGAAAGCACGGATGAAATTGCTTATCAGATTGGTGTGATGAGCAAATCTGGTGCTGATCGCGTGATAAAATATGGGTTTGAACTTGCAAAAAAAGAAAATGTTGAAACAGTTTATTTTGTTGACAAGGCAAATGTGCTTTCCGACATTTATGGTTTTTGGCGTGAAAGGGTTGAGTTGCAGGCAAAGAATTATCCTGGCATAAAACCTGAGTTCATGTTTGTTGACGCAATTACCATGTGGTTTGTGAAAAATCCTGAATGGTTTAAGGTTGTCACAACTCCGAACATGTTTGGTGATATTATAACTGATTTAGGCGCAATGATTCAGGGTGGTTTAGGTTTGGCGCCTGGCGGAAACATTAATCCTGATGGAATTTCAATGTTCGAACCAATTCATGGTTCTGCTCCAAAGTATAAGGGTCTTGATACTGCAAATCCACTTGCAACAATATGGGCAGGTGCATTAATGCTTGAGGAAATAGGTGAACCAGAATCAAAGGAGCTTATTGTGAATGCAATTCAGGAAATTTTGAAAGAAGGGAAAGTAAAAACAAAAGACCTTGGTGGCACGCATAAATGCAGTGAAATGGGTTCTGCTGTTGCTGAAAAGTGCAAAGAGCTTTTTCAGTAGTTTATTTTTCTGAACTTATTTTTGGAGATAAAAATAATAATTCAACTTAACCTAATTCTTTAATGTTATTTGATCCCTTAATTATTGCTTTTATTGTAGCTTTTATTGGATTTATTTTTCAGAAAAAATTTGGTTTTGATCAAAAATCACTGGCAAATATCCTTATTTACATTACTGGTCCGGCGCTTACATTTGCAGCAATTTATTCAAAAGAAATTATTCTTCATGAATTTTTTGTAATAGGGGTTTCGGCATTTGCTGTGATGTTTGCATCAGGTATTTTTGCATATTTGCTTTATCGTGTACTTGGTTACACTGGAACGGGAATGATTCTTCCTGCAATGTTCATGAATTCTGCCTATCTTGGTTTTCCTGTTGCGCTTTTTGCTTTTGGAGAAGAAGGTTTACAATATGCAATAATTTATGATTTATTTGAAACACTTTTGATGTTTTCGCTTGGGGTTTTTCTTGTTCAAAGTGCATTGAAAAAAAAGCGGGAAAAACTTGCAGGAATTTTAAAATTACCTTTGATTTATGCCATTTCATTTGCAATTATTTTTAATTTTGCACAAATTCAGATTCCTTCAGTTCTTGTTGAATCATTGAACCTATTGGGTCTTGCTACAATACCTCTTGCTTTACTTTCACTTGGGGGAAGACTTGCCCAACTTAAAATTGGTTCATTAAAAATACCGGTTGCTGCGGTTTTTTCAAGGCTTGCAATAGGCGCGGTAATCGGACTTGCTTTTGTATATTTATTTAATCTCTCTGGAATTCTTGCTTCAATTGTTCTTTTGCTTTCGGTGATGCCTCCTGCGGTTAACAGTTATGTGCTTAATGAAAAGTTTTCAAATGAAGCTGATAATGCAGCAACTGCTGTTTTAATTGGAACTATTTTGAGTGTGATTCCTATAGGCATTATTCTTTTTTTCCATTAATTTAAATTTTTTGTGTAAACAAAAAGAATATAATGTACAAAATGCATTAGTTGAATGTTCATTATGTCTGCACAACAAACAAATACTTCAAATAATTCAGCTGATGTAAATTCTGATTCAAATTTAATTGCGGCGCTTGCTTACCTGCCTGTTCTTCAGCCGTTTATTCCAATAGTTACTTTGCTTTTGAGGCCTAATGATAAATTTGTAAAGTTTCATTCAATTCAGGCGCTTGGACTTTTTCTTGCAATATTTATTGGCGGGTTGATTTTCAGCATAATTGCAATCATATTTGCTGTGGCAACCCTTGGTCTTGGCATATTTTTGCTTTTGCCGATATTTGCAGTATGCGGGCTTGCTGAACTCATTTTAAGCATTATTTTGATGATTAAGGCATACCAAGGGGAAAAGTACAAGCTTCCTGTAATTGGCGAATGGGCTGAAACTTTCAAGTAAATTTAACAAAAACCTTTTATATTTCCTGCAACCCATATATTATAATGTTATACGCTACAATTGCAAAGAATGATTCAGCTGTTTCAAAAGTAGCTTCGGCATTTGCTTTTTATTTCTATTTCTTTTTCTTTAAATAACACCCTTTCTGACCTTTGGCAAGAAGGATTGGGTTTCCAAAAAGTTTTTTTAAGTTAAATTAAATTAGGGTTGAAAATAAATTTTGAAAATTGGTGAGGTTTATGAGTTTGGAGAAAACAAGAAAAAAAATTGATGAAGTTGATGATGAAATAGTTGATTTATTGAATAAGCGCCTTGAACTCGCTATTGATGTTGGCAAAGAAAAAAAAGAACACAGCGAAATTGTTTATGATCCTGTAAGGGAAGAACAGATAATTGAAAAGCTTGCAAAAAAAAGCAAGGGTTTTCCAAAAGAGGGCATTGAGTCAGTATTCAGAGAAATTTTTAGTGTTTCAAGAAAGGCACAGTCCCCTATAAAGATTGCTTACCTTGGGCCTGAAACAACATTCACGCATTCAGCTGCATTAAAACAATTTGGTACGCAGGCGGAGTATAAATCAAAAGACTCTATTAATGATGTTTTTCTTTCCGTTGAAAAAGGCGAAACCGATTTTGGTGTTGTTCCTGTAGAAAATAGCATGGAAGGTTCAGTCAATAGAACCTACGATAGGCTCATTACATCGGAACTTAATATTGTTGGTGAAATCTCATTGAAAGTAAACCATAATCTTCTTTCTAAATACAGGTTAAGAGATATCACAAAGATCTACAGTCATCCTATGGCGATTGCTCAATGCAGGGAATGGATTTCGAAGAATTTGCCAAAAGCGGAAATATTTGAAGTGAGTTCAACTGCGGCAAGTGTTGAAGCAGGCACTTTGTATTTAAATTCTGCTGGCATTGGTTCTGAGCTTGCTGCACAAAAATTTGGTTTGCAGGTTGTTGAAAAAAATATTCAGGATTTAAGCTCCAATTATACAAGATTCCTTGTGCTTGGCAGGGTGATGCCTAAAAAATCTAGTAAAAGCAAAACAAGTATTGTTTTTTCGGCAAAGCATGAACCAGGTTCTTTGTTTAATGCACTTGAGCCTCTTAAAAAGCATATGATTAACATGACTAAAATAGAGTCAAGACCGACAAGGATGAGAAACTGGGAGTATGTGTTCTTTGTTGATTTCCAGGGGTATGTTGAGGATGAAAATGTGGTAAAAGCACTTGGGGAAATGAAGAAAAATACTGCCCTACTGAAAATACTCGGGTCTTATCCTGAAAAAGCGAGGTTTGAATAATTCTTAAAAAAATGGGAGATTTTTTTAAAAAAAAAACTCGCACCGACAAAGTAGCTTAAAAATGGTTATAAATGCCAAAAATTTAGTTTAGTATTAAACTAAAATACGGGGTATGGTTATGGAAGAAACAAATGCATTGGCAATATTTCAAGGCAAGAAAATAAGGAGAACCATGCATGATAGCGAATGGTGGTTTTCAATCGAGGATATTGTAAAAGCTCTAACTGATTCTCAGGATCCAAAACAATATATCAATAAATTGAGAAAAAGGGATGAACCCCTTTCAAAAGGGTGGGTACAATTTGTACATACCCTTCCTGTTTTAACTTCTGGGGGAAAGCAAAAAGTGAATTGTTCTAATACTAAAGGTATTTTTAGAATAATCCAGTCAATTCCCTCTCCAAAAGCCGAACCATTCAAACTCTGGCTTGCTAAGGTAGGGTATGAAAGAGTAGAGGAAATTCAAAATCCTGAACTTGCTCAAAAAAGAATGAAAGAATTGTACAAACAAAAAGGTTATTCTGATGACTGGGTTGAAAAAAGAGTAAGAGGAATTGCAATTAGGGATGAACTAACTGATGAGTGGAAAAAAAGAGATGTAAAAACAAATAAAGAATATGCTATTCTTACTGCTAAAATTTCAAAAGAAACGTTCGGCATGACTCCTGGTGAATACAAGAAATTCAAGGGTTTGAAGAACGAAAACCTAAGGGATTATATGGATGATTTAGAACTCATTTTTTCAATGTTTGGAGAAAGAGTTACAACCGAAATAACCAAAAATCAAGACACCAAAGGGTTTGATGAATGTAAGGGTGCGGCAAAAAAAGGCGGAAAAGTAGCAGGAAATGCAAGAAAAGATGCTGAAAAACAGATTGGAAAACCAATTTCAAAAAAAGATAATTATAAGCAATTAACGGAAAAAAAGAAACTTAAAAGGTAATAAAATGATACAATTACAAAATATATTAACCAATGGTAGTTACCTAGAAAAAGCGAGGTTTGAATAAAAATGGCTGAAGTTAAGGAACTGGAAAAAATCGCAAAATCCCTGAGAAAGGACATTGTTGAAATGACCAATATTAGCCAATCGGGTCATCCGACTACCTCAATGAGCTGCATAGACATACTCACGGCACTTTACTTTTCAGAATTGAAACACAACCCAAAAAACCCAAAAGACCCTAATAGAGATAGGTTCATTTTGAGCAAGGGGCATGGCGCTCCTGCAATTTATGTGTGCCTTGCGCATGCAGGTTATTTTCCGAAAGAGGAATTAAAGCATTTAAGAGAAATCAATCATTTATTGCAAGGTCATCCAAGTACGAGCATTCCAGGTATAGAGATTGCCACCGGCTCCTTGGGCATGGGTCTTAGCGTTGGCAATGGCATTGCATGGGTTGCAAAGCTTGACAAAAAAGATTATCACACTTATGTGATGTTCGGCGATGGTGAATTGCATGAGGGCCAATGTTGGGAATCCATAATGGCTACTCCTGATTTTAAACTTGATAATGTAACATTAATTGTTGATAGAAATAGATTACAGAATGATGGTTGGATTGATGCTGAAAAACAGCTCGAGCCACTTGACAAAAAATTCGAGGCATTCGGCTGGGAAGTACTTACAATAAACGGTCATGACATGAAAGAAATCCTTGATGCGTTAAGGCATGCATGGAAATCAAAAAATCCTGTATGTGTTATTGCAAATACAATCAAGGGCAAGGGCGTAAAAATAATTGAAGATGATCCTGATATGCATGGAAAACCTTTGAGCAAGGAACAATACGCTGAAGCAATAAAGGAGTTGGCAGAATGAATAAGTACAAAGTCGGTGAAAAGGCCGCAAGTAGAGATTCTTACGGACAGGCGCTTATTGAGCTTGGAGAAAAACATGAGGAAATTATTGTAATGGATGCGGATCTTGCAAAGAGTTCCAAGGCGTATGATTTTGCAAAAGTTTTTCCAAACAGATTCAAGTATGCTGGGATTTCAGAACAAGATATGGTTTCAATGGCTGCGGGTCTTGCAACTACAGGAAAAGTTCCTTTTATTAGTTCGTTTGCCTGCTTTTTGCCGACGCGCGGTTATGACCAGATAAGAGTTAGCGTCTGTTATTCAAACACAAATGTGAAAATAACTGGTTCACATGGCGGTTTAATGACAGGAAAGGACGGTCCTACAGGTCAGGGTATTACTGATTTGGCTCTGATGAGAAACCTGCCTAATATGCATGTTCTTGTTCCTGCTGATGTTCAAGAAACCATTGCGTGTACAAGGGCAATGTATGAAAATAAAGGCCCTTTTTACATGAGGACTGCGAGGGAAAAAACAGTTATTCTTAATGAAAATGTTCCTGAGGTAAAATTAGGAACTTCTTTTTTGTTAAGGGATGAAAGCGATGCAGTAATCATTGCTGTTGGTGCAATGGTTCCTGAGGCGGTAAAGGCTGCTGATAGCCTGAAGCAAAAGGGTATATGTGTGAGTGTCCTGAACTGTGTTTCACTCAAGCCAATTGATGAAAAAGCAGTTCAAAAAGTTTCAAAAAACGGGCTTGTTGTTTCTGCTGAAGATGGTGTTGTCGAGGCTCTGGGTGCGAGTGTTGCGGAAATAATTGCAGAAAAAAGAATTGATGCAAAACTCATTCGGGTTGGATTGAATAACAAATTTGCAGAATCAGGTGATGCATTTGATTTGCTTGCAAAATACAAAATGGATGCAAATGCAATTGAAAAAAATATACTTAATGGTTTAAAGGAGATGAAATAATGTTGATGATATTAAAGATGGGTGTAACCCAACAGCAGATTGACAAGCTTGTTGATTTTATTGAAAAACACAAGCTTAAGGCGCATGTTTCTATTGGAGAAACAAAAAGTATTGTTGGGATTATTGGCGATGAGTCAAAGATTTCCAAAGAGCATCTTGAAAGTTTTGATTTTGTTGAAAAGGTAATGCCTGTGCAGAAACCTTATAGGCGAGCTTCAAGGGAAATTCATCCTGAGAATACAGTAATTGATGTAAAGGGCGTTAAAATCGGCGGAAATGAAATTACAATGATAGCAGGTCCTTGTAGTATTGAAAGCGAGGAACAGGCTTTTGAGATTGCAACAGCTTTGAAAAAAATGGGTGTAAAGGTTTACAGGGGATCTGCTTACAAGCCGAGAACATCGCCTTATGCATTCCAGGGTCTTGGACTTAAGGCACTTAAAATTTTGAGAAAAATCGGTGACGAATTAGGCCTTGTTGTTGAAACAGAATTAATGGATATAAGAAATATTGAAGTTGTTGCAAAACATGTGGATATGATTAGGATTGGTGCAAGGAACACGCAAAACTTTGATTTGCTAAAAGAGGTTGGAAAAGTTGACAAACCGATAATTTTGAAAAATGGGGTTTCAACCACAATGGAAGAATGGTTGTTTGCGGCAGAGTATATTCTTAATGAGGGCAACAATAATGTGATTCTTTGTGAAAGAGGAATAAGGACTTATGAGCCTGCAACAAGAAACACTCTGAATTTAAGCGTGATTCCTATTCTAAAGGAGCTTACTCATCTGCCAGTAATTGTAGATCCTTGCCATGCGGCAGGAAAGCGTGGGCCTATACCTGCATTAAGTAAAGCTTCTGTTGCTGTAGGCGCAGATGGTTTGCTTATAGAGGTGCATAATAATCCTCAAGTTGCTTTGTCAGATGCGGCTCAGCAATTGACTCCAAAGGATTTTGAAATACTTTATAACGACCTGAAAAGAGTTGCTAAATCTGTTGATAGAACGTTGGTGTAAATGAAATTAATTTTGTGCAGACACGGACAAACAGACTACAATAAAGAGCACAGGCTACAGGGAAGTCTTGAAACTGACATAAGTTCAGAAGGTAGAAAGCAGGCCAGGGAAGTTGGGGATTTTTTAAAATCAAAAGAATTTGATTTTGCTTTTTGTTCTCCTCAAAAAAGATGTATGCAGACTGCTTCTGAAATAATGGCATTTCATAAGGATAAAGAGCTTGTTCAGCGAAATGAATTAAGGGAAATAGATGTTGGTAAATATGAAGGAATGAATCCGGCGGAAATAGAAAAAAAATTTCCAGGAGACTGGAAAAAGCGTATGCAGGATAAATATTCTTTTGTTCATGCAGCTGGTGAAAGTTATGCCAAAATGGATTCTGAAAGAATAAAGCCTTTGCTTCAGGAATTTAAGGAAAAATATTACAGCCGAACCTTGTTGTTGGTAACTCATATGGGAACTGGCAGACTCATAATAGGGAATATGCTTGGGCTCAAAGGAAAAGAAATGATGGAAATTCATTTTCCTAATGACTGTATTTATTTTATTGAATATAGACCACATAAAACCGTACTTGAATATGTTCTTGTTGAAACAGGGAAAAAAGGAAAAGGATTCATAACAGATACTGATTATTATTGAAAATCAGCTTTTTTTCATGATTTAAGGGACGTTTATTCAAGGTATTTTGAATTTTATACCGAAAAATATTTATTCAACCTCCAAGCTATTAGTGTTATAGTTTTGGTTTGGGGGGATTGGTTTGAATTCTAATCAGGAAAGCAGTGAAGTTATTTGTGAAGTTTGTAAAATCCAATTAGATAAAATTGCACAGGTAAAGCATTTAACTAATCTTGAATTAGCTGTTCTTACTCAGCCGAAACGCGTGCTTAACATAAATATCCCTCTTATTATGGATAATGGGGTTGTAAAAATTTTTCCTGCATTTAGAGTGCAGTACAATGATGCCCGAGGTCCTACAAAAGGAGGAATAAGGTTTCATGACCATATTAATCTTGCACATGTAAAGGAACTTGCATTTTTAATGAGTCTTAAATGTGCACTTGTAGATATTCCGCTTGGTGGATCAAAAGGGGGAATTAAAGTTAATCCACGCGAACTAACTAAAGGAGAATTACAAAGACTTAGCAGGTCTTACATAAGGGAATTTGTTGATTTTATTGGTCCTGACAGAGATATACCTGCTCCTGATCTGAATACAACTCCTGAAATAATGGGTTGGATGCTTGATGAATATGAAAAAATAATGGGCAAAAAAGCACCTGGGATGATTACAGGAAAACCTCTTTCAATTGGAGGAAGCAAAGGAAGAGTATATTCAACTTCTCTTGGGGGAGCTTTTACAATTAGAAATTATTTTAACTCAATTTCAAAAAAAGAAAAAGGAACAACTGTTGCAATTCAGGGATTTGGAAATGTTGGTTCTCACCTTGCCAAAATTCTTGATGAGTGGGGTTATACTGTTGTTGCAATTTCAGATTCAAAAGGCGGAGTTTACAAAAAATCTGGTTTAGATATAAAAAAGCTTTTAGCAGAAGCTGATTCAGGAAAAAAAGTTCAAGAAACAAGTGTTGGTGAAAAAATAAGTAATGGTGATTTGCTTGAACTTGATGTTGATGTGCTTGTTCCTGCTGCAGTTGAAAATGTCATTAATTCAGGAAACATAGAAAAAATAAAAACAAAACTAATTGTGGAACTTGCGAATGGTCCTATTACAACTGACGCGGATGATTTTTTTGAAAAAAAGAATGTTGTTATTTTGCCTGATATTCTTGCAAATTCAGGTGGGGTAATTGTAAGCTACTTTGAATGGGTACAGAATCAGTCAAATTATTATTGGGAAGAGGAAGAAGTAAATCAAAAACTTGAAATGTATATGAAAAGAGCTTTTGATGAAGTAAATAAGTTAAAGAACGAGGGTGAATTTTCTTTCAGAAAAGCATCCTATGTGCTTGCTGTAAAAAGAATTCTTCAAGCTGAGGAAGATAGGGGAATAATAGTTAAAAAAAAGTAATTTTTGTAAAGGGCAATTATAACTAACATTTAAATACTTTAGGTAATGGTATTATTGTATGGCTAGAAGGGATTTACTTTGGCTCAAATCAATTTGTTTTGAGTAGTCCTAGGAATGCCATAGCAACTATTTTTATTAAATTCTACTCTATTTACGCATGGCACTGGCTTTAAGCCACTGCATTGTAACTGATTGGGGATATAGCATAACCTGGTAGTGTACCTGGCTCCAGACCAGAGGATGGGGGTTCAAATCCCTCTGTCCCCACATCTTTTTATTTCTCTTAAAAAGAGAAAGGAAAAAGCGGTATCAAAAAGAAAGAGAATCAAGCATAATTTGTGCTTATAATGAAAAAGTGAGTTTATTGGAAGGGCTAAAAGAGCTGAAAAAAGCAAAGAAAGGAAGCATTGTTCCATTATACGAGGAAATGTCCACTGAAATGAATGCATTTGATTATTTTAGTAGACTCTCAAATCACGGTGCTTCAAAAAATTCTATTTTACTTGAAAGCGCGGACATAATTACAAAGTATGGTGAAAAAAGCATTGGTTCTGTTGATCCATGCATTAAAGTAATTGGGCGAAGCGAGAAGTTTGAAATAATTTCTCTTAATTCTTTGGGTGACGAATTCCTGAAAAATATTGTTCAGAATTTGCAGTTTTGTTCAGACTTAAAAATTGAAAAGAAAAAAATTTCAGGTACAATAAAAAAATCAAGTGCAATTACCTCTGAAAATGAAAGGCTTAACTCAAAAACACAGGCAGATATTCTAAGGGCAATTGCATTCAAACTTGTTCCTGTTTACAAACCTTTTCCTGTTTATGGCGGTCTATTTGGGTGTATTGCGTATGATTTTATTGATCAGTTTGAAACCCTTCCTGAAAACAAAAAAGATGTGCTTAACGAACCTGATTATGAAATGAATTTTTATAATAATATTTTTATTTTAGACCATAAAAAGGAAAAAATTACTTTTGTTGCAAACGCCCTTATTTTTGATGAACAGGATAAAGATAAAGAATTAAAACGCTGCCAGAAAATAATTGATTCTTATAAAAAGGTGTTTTCAAAATCGCCAAATGGAAAAAAAACTAATTATTCAAAAAGAGTTGTTTCAACAGATACAACCAAAGAAGAATTTGAAGAAACCGTTTCTGAGCTTAAAAAAAATGTTTTTTTAGGGGATGTGTTTCAGGTTGTTCCTTCAAGAACCATAACTTCGACTTTTAGTTGTGAACCTCTTGACATCTATAATTCATTGAGAAATCTTAATCCAAGTCCTTACATGTTTTTCTTTTCAAATGAAGCAGGAATACTTTTAGGAAGCAGTCCGGAAACATTCATTAAAGTTTCAGGAGAAAAGAGAAAAAAAATTGAAATCAGACCTATCGCAGGAACCAAACCAAGAGGTTTTGTAAATGGGTTACTTGATGCAGATCTTGATTCAAGGTTTGAGGCGGAACTGAAAACAGATCAGAAAGAAATTGCCGAGCATACGATGCTAATTGATCTTGCGAGAAATGATGTTGCAAGAGTTTCAGAAGCAGGAAGCAGGCATTGTGATATGCCATACCGTATAGAAAAATATTCACATGTTCAGCATATTGTAAGCACGGTTTCAGGAACACTTAAAGCGAATATGGATGCATTACATGCTTACCTTGCATGTATGAACATGGGTACACTTACCGGTGCACCAAAAGTTGAGGCAATGAAACTTATAAGAGTACATGAAAAAACACGGCGTGGTTTTTATGGTGGGAGTATTGGTTATCTTACTCCTTCAGGTGAATTTGATTCTGCAATAGTAATCAGAAGCATGACCCTTAAAGGAAACACCGCTTATATTCGGACAGGCGCGGGAATTGTTTATGATTCTGTTCCTGAGAAGGAATTTTTTGAGACTGAAAAAAAGGCACGGGCGTGTCTTGAGGCAATTGAAGTTGCGGAGGCAAAAAAATGAAAAAAATTCTTTTTATAGATAATTTTGATTCCTTTACATATAACCTTGTGGATGAATTTGAAAAAAGAAACTGCGAAGTTATTGTGTACAGGAATAATACCCCAATTGAAAAAATAAAGGAAATAATTTCAGAACTCAAACCAGGATTAATAGTAATTTCTCCAGGTCCTTCAAACCCGGCAAATGCGGGCAACTGCATGCCTATAATAAAGGAATTTTCCGGAAAAGTGCCTATTTTCGGGGTTTGTCTTGGGGAGCAATGCATGGTTGAGGCATTTGGTGGAAAAGTTGGCAAGGCCCCCGAGACAATCCATGGGAAACCATCTCAGATTTTTCATGATTCCAAAGGGCTTTTTTCAGGGCTTTCAAACCCTTTTCAGGCAGGCCGTTATCATTCTCTTGCGGGCATTGAAATTCCGAATTGTTTTGAAATCAGCGCCAAAACTGCAGGCGGAATTGTGATGGGAATACGGCACAGGGAATTTTTTGTTGATGGAGTGCAATTTCACCCTGAAAGCATCCTTACGCCTGAAGGTGGAAAAATTATTGAAAATATTCTCGCAATGCTGGAGGCAAAAAAATGAGTTTTGATAAAAGCCTCCTGCAGAGCAGGGTGCATCGCATCCAACTGACGAAACTGTTGCAGGAGGAAAAAAATGATTAAAGAAGCAATTTCACAGGTTATTGAAGGCAAAAGCCTTGGCAAAAATGAAGCAAAAGAAGTTTTTGATGAAATAATGTCAGGTAAATGTACTGACGCACAAATAGCTTCGCTTATTACTGCGCTTCGCATGAAAGGTGAATCAGTTGAGGAAATAACTGGTGCAGCAGAATCAATGAGAAATGTTGTTGCAAAAGTAAATTATTCTGGAAAAGAAGATCTTTTGGATATTGTGGGTACCGGCGGGGATAAGAAAAGCACTTTTAATATTTCAACTGCTTCTTTTTTTGTTGCCGCAGGTGCAGGATGTATTGTTGCAAAACATGGCAATAAAAGTGTTTCAAGCAAATCGGGAGCTGCTGATGTACTTACTGAGTTAGGGATTAATGTTGAAACATTGCCTGAAAGAAATTCTCAGATCCTTTCAAAAATCGGTTTAACTTTCATGTTTGCCCCTAAACATCACCCTGCAATGAAATATGCAATCGGACCAAGAAAGGAAATTGGGGTAAGAACTATTTTCAACATTCTTGGACCAATAACAAATCCTGCAAATGCAAATACTTATTTGCTTGGAGCTTATTCAAAGGAACTTGCGGAAAAACTTGCTAATGTACTTTTAGGTCTTAATGTAAAAAAAGCAATTGTTGTTCACGGCTCGGGCTATGATGAGGCAACTCTTGTTGGAAAAACAGCTGCTTTTATTGCTGAAAATAATTTTGTAACAAAAATAGAATTTGCTCCTGGAAAATTTGGGTTTTCTGCATGCTCTGATAAAGATCTTATGGTTGATTCTCCAAAAGAATCTGCGGAAATAATAAAAAAAATTCTTGAAGGAAAAGAAAAAGGCCCAAAAAGGGATATTGTTCTCCTTAATGCAGGGATTGCGATTTATGCAAACGGGAAAGCAAAAAGTATTTCCAATGGAATTGAAATGGCAAAAAATAGCATTGAGTCTGGAAAAGCGCTTGCAAAACTAATGGAACTTTTGGAGGAATCAAACAAATGAATTTTCTTGAAAAAATTGCGGAAAGCACCGAAGCACAAGTTATAATGAAGAAAAAAATTCTTCCATTAGACAAAATAATGCGAAATGTGAAAAAGGGAAACCACGCTTTTTTGAATACAATTAAGGGAAAAAATAAGTTGTCTGTTATAGCCGAATTCAAAAAAAGTTCTCCTTCCGCAGGAAAAATTAACTCTTCCGCAAATTTGAAACAATTCATAAAACTTTATGATGAATATGCTGACTGCATATCCATTCTTACTGAAGAAAAATATTTTTCAGGGAAAATAAGTTATATTGCCGATGCTAAAAAAATTACTAAAAATCCTTTGCTTAGAAAGGATTTCATTATTGATGAATACCAGATTTATGAAGCAAGGTACTTTGGCGCGGATGCTGTTCTTTTAATTGAAAAACTTTTATCCAAAAAAATGCTTGAATATTTTATTAGCATAGCTGATTCAATTGGAATGGATTGCCTTGTGGAATGCCATGATATACGCGGACTGAAAAAAGTTCTTGATTCTGGTGCGAAAATTATTGGCATTAATAATAGAAATCTTGAAACTTTTAAAGAGGATTTTGGTAATACTGAAAAACTTGTAAAAAAAATTCCTATAAAGAAAAGAAAAGATGTTATAATTGTTTCAGAATCATCAATTGATTCGATTGAAAAAATACGAAAATTACAGGGCAAAGTTGATGCTGTACTTGTGGGTTCTGCTATAATGTCTGCACCTGTTCCAAGAGTAAAGCTCAGGGAAATTAATGGAAAAACTCTTACAAAGATATGCGGAATTACAACTGAAAGTGATGCAAAACAAGCTGTTTCTCTTGGTGCTGATTTTATTGGACTTAATTTTTATTCAAAAAGCCCAAGGTTCGTTTCGGTAAAAAAAGCCAAAATAATTGCCAATGCGGTTAAAGGAAAGTGTGTTTTGGTAGGGGTTTTTGTCGATGAATCTTCTGTAAAAGTAAAGCGAATTGCAAAAACAGTTGGATTGAATATGTTGCAGTTTTCCGGGAACGAATCTGAAAGTTATGTTAAAAAATTTAAAATTCCTTCAATAAAGGCAGTTCGTTTGAGCAAAAAAAATGGTATTAAAAAGTATTTTAAATACAAAACAAATTTTTTGTTAATTGATGCATTTGAAAAAGGACTTTTCGGCGGAACCGGTAAAACAGTTTCCAAAAACCTTTTGAATAAGTCTATTTTCAGTACGGGAAAAGTTGCTTTGTCAGGCGGATTAACCCCTGAAAATATAACTGATTTGGTAAGGCAGTATAATCCTGTTTTTGTGGATGTTTGTTCAGGAGTTGAATCATTTCCCGGAAAGAAAAGCTTTTCTAAAATGAAATCGTTTATTAGATATACACAGGTGATTTAATGATTGGTAGATTTGGTGAATATGGCGGACAGTTTGTTCCTGAAACACTTATGCCTGCAGTTAAAGAACTTGAAGTTGCATTTGAAAAATATAAAAATGATTCTGAATTTAATGCCGAATTTGAATCTTTGTTAAAAAATTTTGTAGGCAGACCTACAGCACTTACTTTTGCCAGGCATTTAAGCAAAAAACTTAATTGTAAAGTTTATTTGAAACGCGAAGATCTTGCACATACTGGTGCGCATAAAATTAACAATGCGCTTGGTCAGGCATTGCTTGCAAAAAAAATGGGTAAAAAAAGAGTTATTGCAGAAACAGGTGCAGGTCAACATGGTGTTGCAACTGCAATTGCGTGTGCAATGCTTGGAATTGAATGTGAAATTTATATGGGTGAAGTTGATATTGAAAGACAGAAACCAAATGTTTTCAGAATGAAACTTGCTGGTGCAAAGGTGACGCCTGTTGCAAGCGGAACAAAAACTCTGAAAGATGCTATTAATGAAGCTTTGCGCGACTGGACTGCAAATGTGAATACAACACATTATCTTCTTGGTTCGGTTCTTGGTCCGCATCCTTATCCTGAAATGGTTGCACATTTCCAAAGTGTTATCGGAAAGGAAGCAAGGGCACAGATACTTGAAAGAGAAGGCCAATTACCGAAAGCTATTATTGCTTGTGTTGGCGGAGGCAGTAATGCAATAGGAATTTTCAGCGGTTTTTTGAAAGATAAAGAAGTTGAACTTATAGGAGTTGAGGCAGGTGGGCTTGGAATTAAAAGTGGTAAGCACGCAGCCAGATTTGCAGATCCTAAATTGGGGCGAAAGGGCGTGCTCCATGGAACAATGACTTATGTTCTCCAAGATAAATTCGGGCAAATTTATAATACTCATTCAGTTTCAGCTGGACTTGATTATAGTGCGGTTGGTCCTGAGCATGCTAATCTGAAGGATATTGGTAGGGCAAGTTATAGTTATGCAACCGATTCTGAAGCACTTGCTGCATTCAAATTGCTTTCTGAAAAAGAAGGAATTATTCCTGCATTAGAATCAAGTCACGCAGTTGCCTACCTTTTGAAATATGCAAAAAAACTTTCTCCTGAGGATATTGTGATTGTAAACATTTCAGGAAGAGGAGATAAGGATCTGGATACTATTTTAAAGGAAATGGGGGGTAAAAATGAGGTATTTTAAAAAACTCCCAACTCAGGAAGTAGTGGATTTGACTGTTACAACAAAAAGTTTGTGTACTCGGACTCAGGGTTATTTTTTAACTGCACTTAAGCAAGGAAAAATACATGAAATTAAGGCAAACATTAGGGGAAAGCCTACTAGGCTTTTTGTCAAAGGAATTGAAGAAGCAAATGGGAAAGTAGTATATAATCATACTCCTGTTGGTAGTGAAGTAATTGGGTATGCTGCAGGGTATAACTCAGAAACTCACCAATATTGTCGTCTTGGGGTAGAAGATGGCAAAATTTTTGTTTATAATGCTTATAATCTGGATGCAAGTACGGGCAAACCAGGTTTTGAAGCAAGTCATAAAGTTAAAACTGCTTTTAAAAATCACGGTGAAACTCATGAATAGATACAAAATTACTTTTGAAAAATTAAGGCAAAAAAAACAAGGCGCTTTTATTCCATTTGTTGTTTTGGGGGACCCTGATTTTGAAACTTCGAAAAAGATTCTTGAAAAAATGGTAAAACATGCTGATTGCATTGAACTAGGTTTTCCTTTTTCGGATCCGATTGCTGATGGAAAAAGAATTCAGGCAGCGGATGAACGTGCGATTAATGCTGGAATTAACCCTGATAAGTGCTTTGAACTTATAAAACATGTAAGGTCAATCAATAAGGAAATACCTATAGGCCTTTTGATTTATTATAATATAGTTTTTACTTCAGGAATAAATAATTTTTTGGCAAAAACAAAAAAAGCAGGGGTTGATGCAATTCTTGTTGCTGACATGCCATTGGAAGAATCAAGTGAATTTAATTCTAAATGTATTTCTTCTGGTATTGAACAGGTTTTTATTGCAGCGCCAACAACAGGCAAGGAAAGGCTTGCCAAAATTATTTCCAAAAGTACTGCCTTTGTATATGTGGTAGGTGTTCTGGGGGTTACAGGAGAAAGGAAAAATGTTGATTCTTCTGCTGGAAGAATAGTTTCTTCGATAAAAAATATTTCAAAAATACCTGCGTGTGTGGGTTTTGGAATTTCAAAACCTGAACATGTAAAAAAAATTATTGGAGAAGGTGCAGATGGAGCAATAGTGGGATCTGCAGTTGAGGCAATAATTGAAGAAAATCTTTGTAATAAAAAAATCATGCTTGAAAAACTTGATGCTTTTTTTAAGGCAATAAAAAATGCGACGTGTTGAAAATGGATTTTGTTGAAATCAAAAAAATTGGTTCCTTATCAGCGGATATTGTAGCACCTCCTTCAAAAGCACATACTTTGAGAGCGCTTTTCATAAGCGCGCTTGCTGAAGGAAAAAGTACGCTTAGAAATGCCCTGAATGCTGAGGATCAGCAGATTGCAGCAAAAGCACTAAATGATCTTGGGGCAAAAATAGTTTTTAATGGAAAAGATTACCTTGTGCAGGGTGCTGAAGGGCAACTTTCTTCACCAAAGGAAATTATTTATACTGCTAATTCAGGTGTTACAACAAGATTTTTGATTCCAATTGCAGGAATAGCAAAAGGCAATACTATTATTGATGGCTCTGAAAGAATGCGGGAAAGACCAATTAAAGAATTACTTGAATCTGCATCAAAAATTGGACTTAAAACAGAATCAAAAGAAGGAAAACTTCCAGTAAAAGTGATTGGTAAAACTCTTATCGGAGGCAAAACAGAAATTGATGCTTCTGAAAGCTCACAGTTTTTAAGCGCCCTGCTTATTGCAGGCCCATTGACAGAAAATGGTATGTCTGTTTCTGTAAAGGGTGAAATGCGATCAAAACCCTATGTGGATATTACTCTTGATTGCATGGCTGATTTTGGAGTTAAAACTGATAGGGAAGGATATGAAAGTTTTTTTGTGAAAAGCGGACAAAGTTACAAAGGAAGGGATTATTTAATTGAAGGAGACTACAGTTCTTCCTCTTATTTATTTGCAGCAGCAGCAATTACAGGCGGAATTGTAAAAGTAAGGAATCTCAATAAAAATTCTGCACAAGGAGATAAAGAATTTATTTATTTTTTGGAAAAAATGGGATGCAATGTTAATTTTTCAGGAGACTCTATTGTTGTTGAAGGAAATTCGCTCAATGCAATTGATGTTGACATGTCTTCCTGTCCTGATGTTGTGCCCACGCTTGCAGTTGTTGCCGCATTTGCAGAGGGTAAAACAAGAATTAGTAACATTTCTCATCTTTCTGCAAAGGAAAGTAATAGGATTGAAACAACCGCTGAAAACCTACGCAGGTGCGGGATAAAAGCAATTCCTGGAAAGGATTTTCTTGAAATAATTGGTGGCAAACCCCATGGCGCGGTTATTGAACCGTATAATGATCACCGTATTGCAATGGCCTTTTCAATTATGGGGCTTCAAACAGGTGAAATGAGAATCAATAATCCAAATTGTGTTGGAAAAAGTTTTCCTGATTTTTTTTCAGTATTGAAAAAGTTTTATGGTGATTAATTGAATATTGCACTTATTGGTTACAGGGCTACTGGCAAAACAACAATCGGAAAAAAACTTGCTAAAAGAATGAATATGAAATTTTTGGATACTGATAAGATTATTGAAAAGAAAATAGGTAAAAAAATAAAAGATTTTTTTGATGAGCACGGAGAAAAGGAATTCAGGGAAATTGAATCAACTGTTCTTAAAGAAATTTGTTTGGGGGATGAACAATGTATTTCTTGCGGTGGGGGAATAGTTATTCTTCCTGAAAACAGGGATTTGCTGAAAAAAAAATGTGTTGTTGTATTACTTGAATCAACTCCTCAGGCTATTTACATGAGAACAAAAAAGGATAGTAAAAGACCCGCATTAACTTCGTTCGATAAATTTGATGAAATCGTAAATGTTCTTGAGGAGCGTAAGGATAAGTATGAATCAATTGCAAATGTCCGTGCAGACACTTCCAGCATATCCATTGAAAAGGTTGTTCAAGTTATAATTGATAAACTTGTTGAGGGGGGTTACATTTGAAGGTCCGTGTTAACCTGTTTAAAAAAACTGATTTGAGCTACGATATTGAAATTCACGAATCTGCAAATATGGCTGAATTGATTTGTTCGGATAATTTTGGTTTGAAATACTGTATTATTACTGATTCTAATCTGGAAAAATCTCTTGGCAAAAAACTTTTAGATCAATTCAAAAAACAGGGTGCAAATGCCGAATTAGTGTCTTTTCCAAGCGGTGAAAAGAACAAGAATCTGAAAACTGTAGCAGGTATTCTTGAAAAAATGCATGAATTTGGATTTGACAGACGTGATTGTGTTGTCGCACTCGGAGGCGGCATTACAGGAGATATTGCAGGATTTGTTGCATCAATTTATATGAGGGGAATAAATTTTGTCCAGATTCCTACAACTCTTCTTGCAATGGCTGATTCAAGTATTGGTGGAAAAACAGGAGTTGATTTGAAATCAGCCAAAAATTATGCCGGAACATTCCATCAGCCGAAAAAGGTTTACATTTCCCTTGATTATCTTGATTCTTTGCCAAAAAAGGAGATATCTAATGGGCTTAGCGAAGTTGTAAAACACGCAATTTTATCTGATAAAGAATTTTTTTCATTTTTAGAGCAAAATGCGGATAAGCTTCTTGCGCGGGATAGGAAAACAATTTCTTTTGTAGTTAAAAAAAATTGCCAGGTGAAAGCAGCTGTTGTGGAGAAGGATGAAAAGGAAAGTAATTACAGGCGCATAGTAAATTTTGGTCATACAATTGGGCATGCGCTTGAGGTTCTTGGGCATTATGAAAAGTACTCCCATGGAGAGGCAATTTCAATTGGCATGATTGTTGAATCTGAGATTTCTGAACAGCTTGGTTTGTTGAAAAAAGAGGATGTTGAAAGAATCAGGGCACTCTTCAAAAAACTTGATTTGCCAATAAAAGTTTCAGGTTTTGGAACTGAAAGAATTATTGCTGAAACAAAAAAAGATAAAAAAGCAGTTTCAGGAAAAGTCTATTATTCTATTCCTGCCAGATTGGGAAAAATGTATTCGGTTCAGGATGATTATGGTATTCTTGTTGATGAAAAGATAGTGAAAATTGCTTTGGGGAGATGCACTTGATTGCTATTCCTATAATTGAGGCAAATGTAAATAAGGTAATTGAGAAAATAGCGCTCGCCAATAAAGAAGCAGATTATATAGAACTCAGGTTGGATTATTTACCGCAAATTAATGAAAGTGAATTGAAAAAACTTATTAATGCGTGTGAAAAACCAGTTATTTGCACATGCAGACCTGTTACTGAAGGTGGTTTTTTTAAGGATGCTGAATCAAAGAGAATTGCTGTTTTAAAAAAAGCAATGCAATTCAAAGCGGATTTTATTGATGTTGAATTCGAAACAAAAAAAAATCAATTTGAAAAAATTTCTGAAGCAAGAAAAAAATCTGATTGTAAAATAATTATTTCAAAGCACTATTTTGGATTTACTCCTGAATATGCTGAACTTGAAAAGCTTTTGAAAAATATGCATAAACTCAAGCCTGATGTTGTGAAAATTGTTACTAAAGCAAATTCTCAGGAGGATAATAAAATAATTTTTTCTCTTCTTAAATTTGCAAAATCCAAAGGAATAAAATTAATCGCATTCTGCATGGGTACAATTGGAAGAGATTCAAGGATACTTTGTGTTCCCCTTGGGAGTTTTTTGACTTTTGCTTCGCTTGATTCTGGTGATGAGAGTGCGGATGGTCAAATTCCTGTAAAGGAGATGAAAAAAATTTATGCTGGTTTAAGGGTGATGTTTTGATTGATTCTGAAACAAAAATGTTTTGTTTGCTTGGAAGGCCCGCAAGGCATTCTTTTTCTCCGGTAATGCATAATGCTGGTTTCAAAGCGCTTAAGCTCAATAGTGTTTACCTTGCTTTTGAACCGGATAATTTGAAAAAAACGTTTTTTGGTTTAAAGGAAATTGGTGTTGCTGGTTTTAACCTTACAATGCCATTCAAGGAGGAAATAGTTGCTTATCTTGATGTTATTGATTCAATTGCAAGGCGCATTGGTGCAGTAAACACTGTTGTGAATTCAAACGGCCGTTTCACAGGGTACAATACTGATGGTATTGGGGTAGTAGAATCTTTGAAAAGGGTGACTTCACTCAAGGGCAAAAAGGTTCTTTTGATTGGTTCTGGCGGTGCGGCAAAGGCTGCTGCGCTTTATCTTGCTCAGGAAAATGCATTGGTGTCAATCACTTCAAGGCATCAGTTGAATGCTGTTAAGCTTGCAAAGTTTACTGGAATGGAAAGCATTGTACTTGGATCAGTTAAAGATGAGCATGATTTTGATATAATTATTAATGCTACTCCTGTTGGAATGGTTCCTAAAATAAATGAGATGCCATTGCAAAGTGGAATTTTGAAAGAAGGTTTAATTGTTTTTGATATGGTTTATGACCCTGTTGAAACTGCATTATTAAAAGAAGCAAAGCGCAGGCGGTGTGTTACTGTAAATGGAATTGATTTGTTGCTGAATCAGGGATATTCTGCGTTCAAATTATTTACGGGAAAAGCTGCACCTAAAAAAGAAATGGAAGAGGCGGTATTGAAAAAAATTTAGGCACATTATTGACAAAAGGAGTTTTTTTATAGAACAATATTACAATAAGGTATAGTGATTTTATGTCGTTTAATTCATTTGGAAAAATTTTTTCATTCACCACTTTTGGAGAAAGCCATGGTAAGGCAATTGGAGTTATTGTTGATGGTTGTCCAGCTGGTTTGAAAATTGATGAAAAGGATATTCAAAAAGAACTTGATCGTAGAAAGCCTGGGCAAAGTAAGGTAACAACTCAGAGAAAAGAAGCTGATAAAGTTGAAATTCTTTCCGGGCTTTTTGATGGGAAAACAACAGGGACACCTATTGCAATGCTTGTTCATAATACTGATCAGAAAAGTAAGGATTATTCAAAAATAAAAGATCTTTACAGACCGGGACACGCGGATTTTGTTTATCAGGAAAAATATGGCATTCGTGATTACAAGGGCGGAGGTAGGTCAAGTGCAAGGGAAACTGCGATGCGTGTTGCTGCAGGAGCTATTGCAAAAAAATTCCTTGCATTAAAAGGAATAAAAATTATTGGTTTTACAAGGGAAGTTGCGGGCATTATTGCAGAAAAAACAGATTTGAATCAAATTGAAAAAAATTTGGTAAGGGCACCTGATGCAGAAGCAGCTGCATTAATGGAAGACCTTATTCTTGAAGTGCAGCATGCCGGCGATAGTGTTGGTGGTGTTGTTGAGGTAATTGCAAAAGGCGTTCCTCCTGGGCTTGGCGAACCGATTTATTATAAATTGGATTCAAAACTTGCTGAAGCATTTATGGGCATTAATGCAGTAAAAGGCGTTGAAATTGGTTCTGGTTTTGCGTCTACTCTATTACGTGGCTCTGAAAATAATGATGCAATATACGCTGAAAAAGGCAAAATAAAGTTCAGAAGCAATAATTCAGGGGGCATTATTGGGGGAATCAGCACAGGGCAGGATATTGTGGTTAGATGTGCGATTAAGCCTGCATCATCTATTGCAAAAGAACAGGAAACTATTACAAAAAAAGGTAAAAAATCAAAGCTTTCAGTTAAAGGAAGACATGATTCTTGCCTTTGCCCTAGAGCGGTTCCTGTTGCTGAGGCCATGCTGGCAGTTGTTCTAATGGACTTGTATCTTATTTCAAAATGTAGCAAAATTTAACCTACTGTAAGTGCTTAAAAAAACATCCCCTATTAGTAAATAGGATGTCAAGCAAAGTTTCATTCTTTGGAAAACAGGTTATAATAAGAACTGATTCGCTTTACTGGAAGAATCCAGACAAAATATTTGACAGCGAACTCTACACAGCTATGCTACATAATTATCTTTTGGATTTGCGCAACAAAGACTCAGATTTTATAAAAATTTTCCCAACAAGTGATTTGAAAGAGCAAGAAAGATTGTCCCTTTTACTCATGAAAACTCTTTCAAAGTACCCGCGCGAAGATGCATTGAAAATTAAACCTGAACTCAAATCCCTTCTCAAGGATATTTATACAACCGACCAGTTTGTTGAAAACTTTTATAATTTCTGGAGAAAACATGAACGTTTCCTTGTTACTGAATCAAATGATTTTGAAAACGGTAACGAAGATATTGATAAAAGACCTTACAGAATTTTTAATGATACAATTGAACAACTCAATCACCTTGTGAGAAAAATTTACAGGGATATAAGGGAAAATACAACTGGCGAGCACCCGATTATTTACAGGCAGGTTCCCGCAGGATGTCAGGTCGGGGTCATTGCGACACAAAAAGAAACACTTTTACCTGACAAATACAATAACCTGAATAAAATCAAGATAATAAGGCAGGTACTTATTGAACCTCCTTTGATAATAAATCCACCGAACAACAAAAGGAAAGGCGTTTTCAAACTTGTTGATTCTAATCCGATTGAGGGATTTGATTTTACTGATTCTGAATGGTTGTGCTTCCCTGCAAAAGTAGGAGAATTGGTAATTTATCTTTACTTCCACAGTTTTTACACAAACATTGCAATCTCAACAGCAAACCTTTTTGAGCTTTGTACTGATGAAGATCTGAAGAAAAGACCTGACGGAATTTATGCTTTCGGTGTTACTGATGAACAGGTTGCAAAATTTGCTCCTGATAAAACAGTTTACTTTGAGGATACAGAAAATGGTATTATGGTTGGAGCAATTCCTATTGCAGATGAATTCGGTTATTTTGGCTACGTAAAAAAAATGATGCTTACCCTCTACAATTCAATAATGATTCGTAGAGGCAGGATGCCTGTGCATGGAGCCATGACAAGAATCACGATGAAAAACGGCAAGGAAGCAAATGTAATTATTTTTGGCGATACAGGAACAGGAAAAAGCGAATCGCTTGAGGCATTCAGATCTTTAAGTGCGGATAATCTGAAGGATTTGAAAATAATTTTTGATGACATGGGTTCACTTGAAGTAACAAAAGACGGAAAAATCAAGGCATTCGGAACCGAAACAGGTGCATTTGTAAGACTTGATGATCTTGATGCAGGTTATGCATTCGGCAATATTGACAGGTCAATAATAATGAGTGCGCACATGGTGAATGCAAGAGCAGTTCTCCCGATTACAACATTGGAGGATATATTGTATGGTTATGAACCTGATTATTTTTTGTACGCTAATAATTATGAGGAAGTTACTGATGGAAATTATATAAGTTTCTTTTCAACCCCTGAAGAAGCAATGAAAGTTTTCAAGGAAGGAAAAAGAATGGCGAAAGGAACAACAAATGAAAAAGGTCTTGTTGGCGCTTATTATGCAAATGTTTTCGGGCCAACACAATTGATGGATGCACATGAGCCTATTGCAAAGAAAACTTTTAATGCAATGTTTAAAACAAAGATAAAAGTAGGTATGATAAAAACCCAGTTAGGTATACCTGGAAAGGAAAATAATGGCCCAAAAAATGCAGCCCAGGCGCTTTTTAATCTGATTTTAAAAAAATAAAAAAAACCAAAAAAATAAGTTAATTAAATTTGAAAAAAATTTAAAATTTATTTAAATTCATTTAAGTACGGAATTTTTTTTGCGTTTTCTCTTGTTTTTGGAAGCGCCGATACAAGCAAACCAAGGGTATTCCATGTCCCCTCAATAAGG
>Ga0210057_1000386_pt1 | contig 73732 bp, 59 predicted proteins | sample CryGeyCG2114_010_2_FD_183968 | JGI IMG/M metagenome (GOLD analysis project Ga0210057, IMG submission 183968) | Groundwater microbial communities from aquifer - Crystal Geyser CG10_big_fil_rev_8/21/14_0.10 (SPAdes) (version 2) | ecosystem: Environmental > Aquatic > Deep subsurface > Groundwater ...
GGTCTGGACGAATTGGTTATTTGGTGTTGATTTTTATGTAAACGCGACGCTTTCCTATGATATTCATGTGCATAAACGTGCGAGGTATAAAATCAATTTTCCCCATACCATCACATCAAAAACAAAGTATGATGTGTTTTCACCGGCAATTGAGCGTATGACGGATACGATTATTACCGGACCTGCCTATGAAAAGGATTTCCTTGCGTACTGCGCTGATCATGCGATTGAAGCCATTCCGATGATCCATAGATTGGGGGGGCCAAAATCAGATGATTTATTTCGTAAAACAGTTGATAAAAAAGCGCTTTTTGAACGCATTGGACTTAACCCAGATCTGCCGACAGTATTTTATGCGCCTACATGGAATCAGCACACCAGTATTTTTACTTGGCTGGAGGATATTCTAACTATTCCCGATAGACACAATGTAAACCTCATTATCAAAGTACATCCCGGTGCGTATATAGATCCATCCAACAAAAAGAGCAGCGGCGCTGTTGACTGGGAAGAATTTTTCAAGGAAGAAAATTTAAGAGCGAAGCGAATCTATAATCTCATGAATCAAGATTCAACTGAATATGTCATGGCAAGTGATATCGCTATGACATGCATTAGCACGATATGGATTGAATATTACTTGCTTGGCAAGCCGATGATTTTTTTGGACATACCAAAATTTTTTGAGACACATGAAATGAACTCGCTGGGAGATTTCCGGGATGAGTATGGGTATTTGGTAAAAGACCTTCAGGATCTTGATACGCACATAGATGGATTAATACGCGGCAGTATTAAAAGAAGAGACGCGCCGGCGCTTCACGATCAACTTTTGTTCAATCGTGGAAATGCAACAGATGAAACCGTGGCGTTGTTTAAGCAAATGTATCTCAATCATACCTAATGAATCATACTATGAATAGCGAACAAAAAATTGTCTATACATATGGAGTATTTGATATGCTTCATAGCGGCCATGTTGAACTCCTCAAGGAGGCAAGAGCGCTGGGCGACAAACTTGTTGTTGGAATTTTTACCGATGAAGTTGCCGAAGAGTTTAAGCGTCGTCCTATCATAAGTCAGGAACAGCGATTGTACGTCGTAGAGCATTTGTCGTGCGTTGACGAAGTCATGATACAAGATCAGCTCACGCCATGTAAGAATATTCGGTTGGTAAAGCCTCATATCCTTGCCAAAGGTCCAGGAGCAGGGTGGGGGGAAGGCGAGGAGACGCCGGGAGCGGGCGCAATTGCCGAGGTTGGCGGTGTTATCGTAAAGCTTGGCTATCACGATGGCATATCAACAAGCCAAATTATCAAAAAAATTCAGGATCTTAAATAAAACTTATGCTTGTCATTTCAAATCATCTTCTTACGGCCACCCCTTTGAATGTCCCGGCGGACGCCGTCATCCGGATTAATGTTGCTTGGCTAAAGGATAGAGACGCGCTTGTGAAGCTATTAGGCGAGCTTGTCGACTATGACGTATATTTGGACTATCCGCAAGGAAGGTCAAAACCGCCACGGCCAAGCATTTCGCTGGAGGATACGATCACATTGGTCGATCGGTTCCCGCATATAAAGCACTTTGCTGTATCAAATGTGGAAGATCCGGAAGAAATATACAAAATCCGCGTTCAGTTGCCCCCCCACGTGGGACTGGTACCAAAAATTGAAACAAAGACGGGCATTGATAATCTTGAATCAATTATTCAAAAAATCGACGCGAAATATATCATGCTCGACAAAGAAGATTTGTATATAGATATAGATAGAGACCACGAGCTTTTTATGGAGCTGATTGAGCAGGCCAGACAGAAAGCCAAAGCATGCGGGATAGATATCCTCGAATTGCATGGGGTGATTTTTCATCCGTATCGTGAAAATGAGTAGCTCATATGCCGGAATTTATCACACTCACAAATTTTGAATTAACGCATTTTTTTTTGGCGATTGTGATTCTTTTGGCTGCGGCGCATTATGGCGGCTATTTGTTTCAAAAATACAGGATGCCAAAGGTTATCGGCGAAATTGTTGGTGGTCTTGTGATGGGGCCGACCGTATTGGGGTACATGTTTCCAAACATATATAGCTGGCTCTTTCACGCGTTTGATGGTGAGGGGAAACTGCTTGCAATACTTTCCTGGATGGGGTTGATACTGCTGATGTTCATTTCAGGATTTGAGCTGCGGCAAACAGTAAACAAGGGTGATAAAAAGATTATTGGGGCTCTTATTATTGGCGCAACGGCGATACCATTTGTTGTCGGCTGGCTATCTCCACAGTACTACGATTTTTCTTCCGTCCTTGGGGTAAAGGGGAATATGGCAGCTCTGACAATGGTGATAGCCATTGCGATGGCCGTCACATCGATTCCCGTGATATCTCGAATTTTTTTGGATTTAAAAATAATACATACACGCTTTGCCAGAATTGTTCTGTCGACCGCCACGATTCAGGATGTTCTCTTGTGGGTTGCGCTCGCAATTGCCACAGGACTGGTGAGCAGTGACTCGTTGACTCAATCGAACATCATAACAACCATTTTGATAACGTGCTCCTTTTTTGCCGTTACGCTTTTTGTAATGCCAAAACTGATTCGGTACACTAACACCCTCCGTTTAAATTTTCTCATTAAATCATCTGTTGCGGCATATACTCTTTTTATCTGTTTTTTGTTTGCGGCAATCGCGAGTATTCTTAATGTGAACATTGTATTTGGGGCTTTCCTTGCGGGTATTGTTGTGGGAACACTGCCGGAAGAGACGTTTGCCACGGTCAAAACGGGAATCAAAGATATGTCATTGGCTTTTTTCATTCCCCTGTATTTTGCCATTGTTGGGCTGAAGTTGGATCTTATACATCACCTTGATATTTCATTCTTCATTGGGTTTCTGGTGTTTACTACTGCCTTTGAGGCTGCGGGCACATTGTTTGCCGCCCGTCTTGCAAAGCAAGATTGGCTGACCAGCGTGAATTTTGCCGTGGCTATGAATACGCGCGGTGGTCCCGGCATAGTCCTTGCCACGGTAGCGTTTGATCTTGGTATTATTAATGAAATGTTTTTTGTTACGCTCGTGCTTATTGCAATTGTTACCTCCTTGCTCGCCGGATCCTGGTTTAAATATCTTCTTGTTCACGGGAAACCACTCATGTCATAATATGAAGATTCTTGTACTCAGCTTCTGGACACCACCGGCCATTCGCCCGCAAGCTATTTTAATTGGCAAAATGTTACCGGAATGGCACAAGCAGGGGATTGATCCGGTAGTGGTTACGTATGAAAGCGAGCAGGTGTATAAAAGCGACTTTCCGGTATATTTCATCCCCCAGTTTTCATGCGGTGGGAGTGGCCTGCTTGGCCGATTCAAGCGAGCCATGTACAGGACGCGGTATTTTCGGGATCTCAAAAAACGAGTTGTTGCTATTTGCGCGGAACATGATATTGATGTGATATTTTCATTTTCCAATCCGCAGGATAGCAACATTCTGGGAGCCATGCTCAAAAAGATTTTGAAGCGACCTTTTGTCTCTCATTTTAGTGATCCATGGATCGACAATCCATATAAGGCATTTTCCGGCATGGGAGGTATTTTGGAAAAAAGACGTGAAGCATTTGTCATGAAGCAGAGTGACAGTATTATTTTTACCAATGACGTGGCAAAAAGAGTGGTAATGAGTAAATACCCGGCTTCTTTCCAAGAGAAGGCACTGGTTGTGCCACATTGTTATTCTGAATATCCCGCGGCGGCGAAGCCTGGCCGTTCAAAATTTGTGTTGAGCCACATCGGCGCTTTTTACAAACAGCGTACCCCTTCTGTCTTGTTTGATTCTCTGAGCCGTATGCTGCGGGAAAAGCCGGAGCTGAGATCACGGGTGCGCGTACATCTTATTGGTGCAAGCAATCCCTATTCCGGCTATGGAAAGGATGATGTAATGAATCTGGTAAAGAAGTATGACCTTGCGGATATTGTAATGGTATCTGACCCGGTTTCGTATGAAACAAGCTTGGAACATATGACTCGGGCAGACTGCCTGATTGCAATTGACGCTAACTATCCGGATAGTCCGTTTCTCCCATCAAAGGTGATAGATTATGTTGGGAGTGGAAGTGCGATTATTGGAATAACGCCAGACAACAGCCCGACAGCGGCGGTTCTTACTCAAGTTGGATATCGTTCATTTTCTTACTCAGAGACAGAGGCACTTGCCACATATATGGCGGGCTTGATTTGCGGTGATGAACACCCGATCAGAAAGGATCATGAGGCTGAGATATTTCATGTGCGTAATACCACGGCGCGATATGTATCACTTTTTCATACATTGCGCCATTTAAATTTTTGATATGCCCTATACTGTCGCCATTATTGTAGGAACGCGCCCGGAAATTATCAAAATGTCGCCGGTTATTCGGGCCTGTGAGAGTAACGGGGTCGCGTTTGTTTTGATACATACGGGACAGCATTATGATCACACAATGGATGGCGCCTTTTTTGACGATCTTGGCCTTTCCCCGCCTGCGCATAACGTGCGTGTGGGGAGTCGTGACTATGCGTCACAAATGGGGTATATGATGAGAGCTTTGGAGACTGTGTTGAAGCAGGCCTGCCCCGATATTGTGTTGGTGCAGGGCGATACAAATACCGTGCTTGCCGGGGCGTTGGCGGCAAACAAATTGCAGATACCGATTGGGCATGTAGAAGCCGGTTTACGCAGTGGGGATATGAACATGATAGAGGAAAGAAATAGGATCCTTACAGATCATCTCGCCGAGTATCTGTTTGCGCCGACGGGAATTGCAAAAACAAATCTTTTGGATGAAGGGATAGCGGCAGAGAAGGTATATGTAACCGGGAATACTGTGTCAGATGCGGTTTATCAAAATCTTGCGATATCCGAATCACGTGAAAATGTGTGCAGCATGCTTGGACTTGAAAAGAAGAAGTACGTATTGGTGACAGCGCATCGGGCAGAAAATGTCGACCAAAAAAATGTCCTGAACAACATTTTGCTCGGGTTGTCGCGTATATCGGAGGAACTGCAGATGCCGCTTGTGCTCCCTGTGCATCCGCGGACAAAACATAATATTCAATCCTTTGGACTTGATGTTCCTGACGCTGTTCGCACCATTGAGCCTATGGGGTACCTTGATTTTTTGCAGCTCCAGGCACACGCGGCTCTTATTGTTACAGATTCCGGTGGTTTGCAAGAAGAAGCCAGCATTTTGCATGTTCCCTGTGTTACAATTCGGGTACGCACGGAGCGGCCGGAGACTGTTGAGGCGGGGATGAATTGCTTATCTGACGTGAGTCCTGAGGCAATGGCATCAGCCGCAAAAACGATGTATACCAAAGATATTCAGTGGCGCGACTTGTACGGAAAAGGACGCGTGGCTGAGCAGATACTCGCAATAATTAGGGAAAGAAATACATATGAAAAATAACCTCTCCACGCCCTTGCTTTTCGCACCAAAAGGTGCTATGATATTCTTTGTCTTTTAACCACTCTATGTCTCTCGAATTTCTCAAAAATAAGTCAATTTTGATCACCGGCGGGACCGGATCATTCGGTCAGCAGTTTATTCGACGCTTGCTGGCGGACAGCGATGCGCGGCGCATTATTATTTTTAGTCGTGATGAGCTCAAGCAATCAGTCATGATGACTGATATTGAGGATCCGCAGGGTAAACTTCGTTTTTTTATTGGTGATGTTCGTGATATTGATAGACTCCGCAGCGCATTTTGTGGCGTGGACTATGTCGTGCATGCCGCCGCGCTCAAGCAGGTGCCCGCGCTTGAGTATAATCCGTTTGAGGCGATTAAAACAAATATTTTGGGGACGCAAAACGTGATTCAGGCGGCAGTGGACAATAATGTACAACGGTTGGTACTGGTATCGACCGACAAGGCGGCAGGGCCGGCAAATTTGTACGGCGCGACAAAGCTTTGCGCTGAAAAATTGGTTGTGAGCAGTTCAACCGCCTTTAATGATCGCGCGACACGCATGAGTGTTGTGCGCTATGGCAATGTGTTGGGAAGTCGCGGAAGCCTGTTGCAAGTGATTGAACGTCAACGAGCAACCGGCGCGATCACCTTGACACATTCGGAAATGACACGATTTTGGATCACGCTTGATGCCGGTGTTGACTTGGTTCTCCACGCCTTGGAACACATGCACGGCGGAGAAATGTTTATTCCAAAAATTCCAAGCATGAAGGTTCAAGAGTTTATTGCTATTGTTGCTCCGGAGTGCCGGATTCATGAAGTTGGGATTCGTCCCGGAGAAAAAATGCATGAGACCTTGGTGACAAAGGAGGAAGCGAGAAACGCAAAAGAGACGGATCGGCATTTTGTTATTTTGCCACATGGGGATGAACGGCTGCGAAGTGTATACGAGAATTTGCCTGATGTACGCAAAGATTTTTTTTACTCCAGTGACAATAATCCAGTGTGGCTCAATGAGCAGACATTAAAAGAGCTTCTTGCATCAATATGATATCCTACGGCAAACAAACTATTGGAGATGATGATATTGATGCTGTTGTCAGTGTTCTTCGCTCGGACTATCTGACTCAGGGGCCGGCAGTAACAGCGTTTGAAGAAGCGCTGGCGGATTTTTGTGGCGCGTCATATGCGGTTGCCGTTTCAAACGGGACAGCGGCCCTGCATGCCGCGTATGTTGCCGCGGGCATTGGCCCGGGTGATGAAATTATTACATCCCCCATGACGTTTGCCGCAACCGGGAACGCCGCATTGTTCCAGGGAGCAACGCCCATTTTTGTTGATATTGATCCAGCAACCGGCAACATTGATCCATCAAAAATTGAAGCGGCAATCACACCGCGGACAAAGGCCATTGTTCCTATCGACTATACGGGGCGTCCGGTTGATTATGATGCTATTCGCGCAATCGCGGACCGTCATGGGCTCTTGGTTATTGCAGATGGTTGCCACGCGCTGGGAGCAACGTACAATGAAAAAATGGTTGGATCAATTGCCGATATGACAGCGTTTAGTTTTCATCCGGTCAAAAGCATTACAACAGGGGAAGGGGGAGCAGTGTTGACCAACGACCGTCATGTATATAAAACAATGAAACAGTTTGCCACGCATGGGATAACGAGCACAGACTTGCAATCCGAATCACCGGGGGGTTGGTATCATGAGATGCAGTTGCTTGGCAATAATTACCGGCTGAGCGATATCCACGCGGCACTGGGGAGGAGTCAACTTGGCAAGCTTAATGAGTTTATTGCCAAAAGGCGTGATATTGCCGCACGCTATCATGACGCATTTGCGTCGGTTACGGAAATTGAGACACCCATGGCGGACGACTCCCTGTACCAATCCGCGTGGCATTTATATGTTATTCGGCTCGCCGGTGCGGCAGAGGGAAAGCGGGCAGAGGTATTCGCCGCATTGAGAGCAAAAAATATGTGGGTGCAGGTGCACTATATTCCGGTTTATTACCACCCATACTACCGTTCACTAGGATATCAAAAAGGGCACTGTCCTGTTGCTGAAAAATGGTATGAGTCTATCTTGTCACTGCCAATATATCCAACCTTGCAGCCCGATGAGCAAGCGTATGTTATTGAAACGATAAAAGAGTGCGTTGGGCATCAATCCACGTAGCTACCGTATATGCAGACATTTACGATCAACACGCCAAAGGGGAAGCGGGAGATTGGTGGAAACAATCCGTGTTTTATTATTGCCGAAATGTCTGCAAATCATGGCGGCGTGTATGAAAAAGCGGTTGATATTGTGAAGGCCGCGGCCGCGGCCGGGGCGGATGCGATCAAGTTGCAAACATACACTGCCGACGGGATGACCATTGATTCAAGAAAAGAATATTTTCAAGTGGGCGGTGGTGGTAATCCTGATTCGTGGACCGGTGAGACATTGTATAGTATTTATCAAAAGGCGTATACACCGCGTGAGTGGCACGCGCCATTGCAGAAAATCGCAGAGGAATTGGATCTTGTTTTTTTTAGCACGCCATTTGATTCGACCGCAGTTGATTTTTTGGAGACATTAGATGTTCCTTTATATAAAGTCGCTTCCTACGAAGTCACTGATATTCCACTTCTCAAACGCATTGCGCAGACGGGGAAGCCGGTGATCATGTCAACGGGCTTTGCATCGGAACAAGAAATCAAGTTGGCTGTTGATACGTTGCGTCAGCATGGAGCAAGTGATATTGGTATTTTTCATTGCGTGACCGCGTATTCGGGTGATCCTCAGCCCGAAGACACCAATATGGCCACCATGCTGGATATTGCGAAGCAATTTGATGTGGTTGTTGGATTTTCTGATAATAACGCCGGCAGTGAAATTCCATTGCAGGCGGCGATTATGGGAGCGTCAATGATTGAAAAGCATGTTGTGGCCGATTCTGATGACAAAACATTTGACGCAAATTTTTCTGTGGGGCCTGCAGAATTTACGCAATTTGTGCGCGATGTGCGCCGCGCCGAAAAAATAAAGGGAAAAGTGAATTATGGAATCCAGAGCAAGCCGGAGGAACACAATATCAGATATCGAAAATCCATTTTTGTGACACGCGATATTAAAAAAGGGGATATTTTTACACCGGATACGATTCGCGTGATTCGCCCGAATTTTGGGCTGCAGCCGAGGTATTATGAAGAAGTATTGGGAAAGGCCGCTGCGGAAGATATTGAGTCCGGAACACCGCTCGCGTGGCGTCAGATTATTGGCATGGAAGGACGCAGTGACCTGTAACCCATATGGAGCCTGCTCAAATGACAATCGATGAAGCAAACGCGGATGATGCAGAGGCTGTCTGGCGTATTCGGTATTCTTCGGAAGTGAATGCCTTTGCACGGACCAAAGAGATACCGGCTCTTTCAAACCACATTCAGTGGTTTACCAAGGCATATATAGGTGGCGGGCTCAATCGTTGTTATGTGATGCGTACTGCGGCTGAGGTCATCGGGTATTGCCGATATGATGTTGATAATGATGGATCGTATGTGCTTTCCATTGCCCTTGATCCTGCATATCATGGGCAAGGCGTGGGCTCGCGGCTTCTTGGAGAAACGCTTGCCATGATGCAGAAGGGAGCAGAGATTCACGCGATTGTTTCTCGTACAAACAGTGGCTCGCAAAGGCTTCTTTCCAAATATGGCTTTACGGAACGGACGCGTGATGATGCGTGGCTGCACATGACCAAAGCTATTCCTGTATGATTAAGTACGGATTAAAGCTTTGGACCAATAATAAAGACCTTTTTACAGAGGCCGTTTTGCTATACAAGAAAGGGATTGTTGATTTTATTGAACTGTACCACAACCCGGGATCCGCTGATGAAATGGAACATTTTGACTCGCTCCAAGAGGTGCCAGTTGAAATTCATCATACCCATACAAGCGGATTTCACGAGTTCATGATTGGCCCCGAGCAATTAAAAATATGGGAGGGAACCAGACGGCTTGCTGATTATCTGGGCGCGCAGAAGATTATTGTTCATCCCGGGCAGAATCATACGTTTGAATCATTTTTTCATGAGCTGGAGAGGATTGATGATCCGCGCATTCTGATAGAAAACATGGCAGGTCTTGATACCAACGAGCAGCCAATGTACGCACAAACGCTTGAACAGCTTAAGCAGATCGCCGCAGTCAAACCAATTTGCTTTGATTTTGAAAAGGCAGCAAAAGCGGCGGTCTATCAAGGGCTTGATTACAAAACATTTGTAGCAGACTGCTTGGATGCGTTGAAGCCAACATATTTTCATATTTCCGGAGGCGACATATCTCATGCCGTGGATGAGCATACAAATTTGTGGGAGAGCCGCATTGACGCTGCCTGGGTTCGCAGCGAGTTGAATAACCGATTTATTCAATCAGATGCGCAGCTCGTTTTTGAAACACCCAAGCAGGATGGATTGTCAAATGATGTCAAAAACATGCAGTTTTTTAAGGAGGCGCTCAACACCTAATATGAAAGGCATTACCATCACAAAGGGTGTCTCAAACAGCCCATCGGATGATCGTGGTGATGTTTTTGAGTTGTTCCGGAATCTTCCCGGCAAGCAAGTGACGCTGTATACGCGAAAGCAGGGCAGTACATTTGCAAATCATTTCCATACCGGCATTGATCCTTCAAAAGATCCGGAGCTATTTTTTTTGATTTCCGGACAAATTCGATTGTATGCAAAAAATAGAAAAGGGGAGGATCTGCGCCAGGATATTGATCCAATGTCGTATGTGATAATTGAAAAGGATGTATACCATGAAATGGAGGCCCTGACAGATGTGATATTCATTGAATATCGTGCGACGCTATTTGATCCGGCAAAAGCGGATTCATATTCAGAGGCGGACTATTCAGCTGTATGACAGTATTCCCAAAAGACAATTTTTCTGACCCGCTGATCACCTACGAGCCGTATGCCGGGGACTGGGGCATGTTTGCTGAAATTTTGGCTGCGTATGGAAAGAATGGTGGTATTCACGATATTACGCAATTGAGTAGAAATGAAATAAATTCGAGCAACTACAAGGTGGTACTTGAGAACGAAACATTGCTGGTGCGAAGAAATCAACTGATTGATAGCGAAGCGCAAGTTCGCAGATATATGTCGGTTGTGGAGGCGCTGATGGATCTGGGCATTCCTGTAAGTGAAGCCATTAAAACCATTGACGGGCAGGGATATGTTCAGCGTCACGGCATATTGTACACCGTATTCCGTTTTATTGATGGATCTCATTTTGTTCCAACGCAGGAGGCTCTGGCGTCTGTTGCCATGGCAGTCGCAAAGGTCCACAAGGGGCTGGCGGGATTAGAGGCCACTCTTGCTTCTGATATTGAAGGCCATAGTAAACAGACAAAGGCATATTTTAATGTCATACCATCCTATACAGAGAAAGATTTTGTAGAAATTGCGGAGCACATAGAGCAGAAGGACGTGCGCACTCAGACAGATGAAATGGTCATAGCGTCCATGCCGGCGCTCCGCGCCGCTGTTGTCCGTGTTGATGCCAACAGAGCCAAGATCGACGCGCTACCAACGCAAATTATTCATTCTGATTTGCATCCTCACAACGTGATCATGAAAGGAGATACGCTCGCGGCGATTCTTGATTTTGACGCACTGCGCGTGAGTCAGCGTGCGCGTGATGTCGCGTTTGCGATCTATCGGTTTGGCAGGCAATTTTTTGTTGATCAGTCCACTGCAGATGTTGCGACAACAGCGCTGTCTTTGACCAAAATATTTTTGAGCGCGTATGAAGCAGAAATGCCACTGGCGCGCCAAGAGAAGGATCTTTTGCACGTGCTTATATTGGATGATTTTTTGATTAAAACGCTTTATGTCTTGCGGGAGATGTATACGAAAACCGATAGCGCCTGGGCTGGAGATATCACAAAATTTTTAACGGCGTTTGATGAAATCACTTACTTTACGCCGCAAATTCATATGGACAAACGAGAACAATTAAAAGAAATACAACAATATATCCCGGGGGCATCGCAGACATTGAGCAAAACACCAACGCAGTTTGTGGTGGGGGTAACGCCGCTTACGATTGCACGCGCGCAGGGCGTGCATATATGGGATGCGGACGGAAATAAGTATCTCGACTTTCTGATGGCGCTGGGTCCCATGGTATTTGGTTACGCGCATAACAGAATAAATACGGCGGTGAAAGAACAAATTGACCGCGGCACTATTTTTTCATTGCCATCGGAAAAAGAATTGGAGTTGGCCACTGTTTTACGAGAGGTCGTACCTTGTGCGGAAATGAGCCGTTTTTTAATCAATGGTAATGACGCGACAAGCGGCGCCATCCGTCTCGCACGATATGTGACCGGCCGAGATCACGTTGCAAAGTGCGGCTATCATGGCTGGCAAGACTGGAGTATTTGCACGAAGGCCGGGCGCAGCAATGGCGTGCCAGAGAGTATAAAAACAATGACACATGATTTTGAGTACAACAATCCGGCGTCATTGGAAAAAATATTTCGGGAGAATCCGGACTCAATTTGCGCGGTTATACTGGAGCCTGCATCATCCGAGCATCCAACCGATGATTTTCTTGCAAAAATAAAGGAAATAGCGCACGCGCACGGTGCGCTGCTTATCTTTGACGAAATGGTCACAGGGTTTCGATGGGCGTTGGGTGGCGCGCAGGAGTATTATGGTGTGACGCCAGACATAGGGTGTTTTGGGAAAGCTATTTCAGGGGGATTTCCTTTGTCCGCCATTTGCGGGAAAGCGGAATATATGCGCCGGATGGATGAAGTATTTGTCTCCACAACCTTTGGGGGCTATGTTCCCGGGATGGTCGCCGCCCTGGAAACCATTGCCATGATGAGGGAGTTTGGTGATGTGCATTCCCACTTATTTGATATTGGTCAATACATGATAGACCGGGGCAACGCGATTGCCCGGAAGTATGAGGTTCCAATCATATTGAGCGGTTGCGGACCGCATCCGGTCATGACCATTCAGTTGCAAGATGACTATGAAGCGCGCGTGTACAAAACATTTGTATATGAACACTTGCATAAATCCGGTATCTTATTTACAAGCTCCGTGCTTCTGAGTTATTTGCATACCCGTGAACACGTGGATGAATTTTTGACCGTATTTGACCGAGCGTGTGATATGTTGGCGTCTTTTGAATCAATTGACGCAATTGTCGCGTCACTCGAGGGTGACATTGTCGCGCCGCGGACTGTTCGTAATACGCAATAATATGGCACAAGACACGGCAGACAACATGAAAGAGAAAATACATGCCATTATTTTTGATTGGGGCGGTGTTTGTTGTAGCGAGGGTGAACCGTTCGCGTCGGCTGCGTTGCAGCAAAAAGTTAGGCTTGGCCCGGACGATATCGCAAAAGCGGTTCGCCCCCTGTATAATGATTATTATCGCGGCAAATACGAGGGAACAGAATTTTGGCAACGGGTTATGAATCATTTTGGATTGTCAGAAGACAGTGATATCAATCCGGGCGCGCTTTCTGCTGCGTATTTGTCTTCCTATACATTGTGGCCCGATATGCTGACCGTTGCAAAGCAATTGCAAAAGACATACCGTGTCGGGTTGTTGTCCGATTTAACTGTTGAAATGCGAGACCATATCCGGCAGGAACACGATTTGAATGAAATATTTGAATCCATACTGTTTAGCTGCGATGCCGGTGTTGGCCGCATGAAAACGGACGGTCCTGAGATTTTTGAGCAGATGCTGGAACAGATGGGAGCGACACCGGAAGAGGCACTCTTTATTGATAATTCCAAAAGCAAGATCGCGGTGGCGCGTGAGGTGGGGTTACGCACTATTCTTTTTGAGAACAAGGATCAATTTTTTTGTGATATACAGCCCTACCTATGAAACACATTCTCGTTTTGGGAGGCGGATCCATTGGAAAGCGTCACGCCAGGAATCTTATTTCGTTGGGCGAAAAAGGAGTGGCAATTGTAGAGGTGAATGCCGACAGAATTCAGCCGTTGAAAGATGAATTTGGCATTCCTGTCTATCCCTCAATGGAGGAAGCGTTTGAAGCCGAATCCTTTGACATTGCTTTTGTTTGCTCTCCTTCTCTATATCATATGGAGCAAGCTCTGTATTGTGCAGATAAGGGGTGTCATTTGTTTATAGAAAAGCCAGTATCGCATTCATTGGAAGGTATGGATCAACTCATTGCAGTAGCCAAAGAAAAGAATCTGATCACCATGGTTGGGAGCAATTGGAAGTTTTATCCATTGTTTATCAAAATGAAAGAACTTATTGATGCCGGGACGATTGGAAAAATTTTGACAGCTCGCTGTCAGTTTGGCCAATATTTGCCAGACTGGCATCCTTGGGAAGATTATAAACAGGGGTATAGTGCAAATAAGAAATTAGGTGGAGGAATTTTGCTTGATTCACATGAGTTTGATTATCTTACATGGTTTGTGGGGCCGGTAAAACAGCTTGCCTGCTTTGCTGATACAGTAAGTGATCTTGACATAGATGTAGAAGACGTTGCCGCTACGATTTTACGATTTGAAAACGGTGCTATTGGGGAAATACACCTTGATTACTTGCAGCGGTTTTATCAACGAAATTTTGAGTTTGTCGGCGAAAAAGGGACTATTCTTTGGTCTATGCCGGAAAAGAAAATCATTCTCAAGACCAAGGAACACGATGAAGAGGAGTTTCCCCTTGTAGAGGATTACGACATTAATGATATGTATGTAGAAGAAGCGCGCCATTTTTTGGAGGCCGTAGACGCGCGGACGCAAACAAAAACGCCGCTTGCCTCCGGTGCGGCCGTCGTGCGGTTGATAGTTGCGGCAAAGGAGTCCAACGAGACCGGGCGATTTATTTCTATTTCTTACGTATGAAGGTTGTCGCTATTATTCAGGCGCGAATGGGGTCTTCGCGCTTGCCGGGAAAGATGCTTCTTGATATCGCTGGCAGACCGGCAATAGCGCATGTTGTGGATGCGGTGAAACGATCTCTCACAACTCAGCAGGTTGTGTTGGCAACAACCACTGACGCGAAAGATGATCCGCTTGCAACGTGGGCGGAGGAGCGGGGACTCACGGTGTACAGAGGAAGTGAAGATGATGTCCTTGATCGATATTATCAGGCCGCAAAAAAAGTAAACGCCGACAGTGTCATCAGAATAACCGGCGATTGCCCTTTTATGGATCCTGCTGTTATTGACCGGATTGTTCAAGAATTTCAAAAAGGGGGCTACGACTATGTCGCAAATACGCAGCCGGCAACCTATCCGGACGGAATCGACGTTGAAGTATTTTCGTTTCAGGCTCTGGAACGCGCGTGGAATGAAGCAGGGCTCTCTTCTGAGCGTGAGCATGTCACGCCCTATATATGGAAGAATCCCACTCTGTTTGCTATAGGCAATATTGTGCATGATGCAGATTGGTCGGGATATCGATGGACGCTGGACACCCCGGAAGATTTGGATTTTTTGCGACATGTTGCCGCGGCCTGCAAAGAAGCAGGAGGACCCTGCTCAATGGCTGATATTCGCGCGCTTGTGGATGCTCACCCACAGTGGCGGGAGTTGAATGGGATGTATGAAAGAAATGAAGGATATATCAAATCACTCGCAGAGGATAACAGTTAGCGTATGGTGCCTGTCATTTTTGTCCTTGGAATTCTCGCGGCAATCGTTAGTCAGTATTTCAATAAAAAGCTTCTTGCGCGGCACAAGGCGAGCGTGGTGGTGAATACCATGTATATTTGGTCTGCCTTGCTCGTCACGATGATCGCTTTTTTCTTTACCCAAAGTGTTCCGGTTCTCTTACCGGTTTTTTTGATAGGAGCATTCAACGCAATCGGGGCGTGGTTTTTTGCTCGGGGTGTTCATCTGAGTTTGTCGAAGACAATTTTATTCTTGCCTTTCATCAATGGCTTGGCCGTCGGACTGAGTGCTCTTTTTTTGGGAGAATGGGCGTTTTTTGATTTTCGGACAGCTCCTGGCGCGCTTGTTTGGGTCGGCGTCCTGGCAACACTCGGGGCCATTACATTATTTTATAAAAAATCATCGACCGATCGCTCACAAGAGCAAAAGGACTGGCTATTCGCTCTGGTCGGGTTTGTGTTAGTGGTCGGTGTGATCAATTTTTTGGTTAATTTTTTTGCGGTAAAGGGGATCCCATTAATTACCTACGTCACATCGTGGTACATTGGGGGGTGCGCAGGATCATTTGTGCCGCGTATCGTAGAGCGCGATTGGAGTTTGATGCGAGGAAAGAAGGTTTACGCGCACTCAGTATTGTTGTCACTGTGCATTGTCGGGTCGCTTTCATCGGTGTACTATGCGCTGCTTGTGTATCCAGCGACAGTCCTTTATCCATTGCAAGCGTTTTTTTATACGCTGGGCGCAGTGATGGTAGGGTTGTACATTTTTCGTGAAGCGCGGCAGGTGCGCAAGCGTGATGTCATTGGCATGGTGGTTGGTGGTGTTGGTGCTATTTGTCTGCTTTTGGGGTACTACTTGCAATAAATATTTTAAGAAACAAAACACCGCCTCAGAGAGGGCGGTGTTTTGTTTTCAATGAATACAATATGTATTCTACGCATTGAATGGAAGGGGATGGCCAGTCCCCATGCGGTAGGCGGTGGAACATGTCACACCGGCGGTGGAAGGGCGCCCGCGCTGACGATGGCCAGTCGGCCGGGTCGGCCAAAGGCGCCATGGCCATGGCGGTACTGCAGGACCAGCAGGTCGCCATTGGGCAGGAAGGCGAGGGCGGTGCCGCGCGGCATCTACCGCCGCACCAACTTGGTGCCGCGGTAGATGCCGCGCGGCACCGTGGCCTTGCGCGTGGTGGTATCGATCACGGTCCATGGTTCCGGATCGCCGGCTCGGAAGGTCAACCCGTACAGCCAAGGGGTGCGGGGTCCTTCGTCGGCTGCGCCCGGAATAAAGCGACCGTTGAACCCGTAGGATTCCATCCAGGCCGGAGTGCCATCTTGGCGCGAGCGGATCACGGCGATGTGATCGCTCCTCATGGAGGCAGCCTCGATGTAGCACCCCGTGTGTCGTCCCTGCAGGATGACCGGTTCGATGTGCCGCCAGCTGCCGCTCTCGGTCTTGACCAGGCGGTAGAAGCGGTCGGTCTCTCCGTTGCGCGTCAGCCAGAGCGTGCCGCCTGCGTCCATCATGACGGTCTGGGCGCGCGCAGCGCCGCTGCCCGGCATGATGCCGGGGAAGAGGCGGACCTTCTCCTGCTGGCTCTGGCCCTTCTTGGCCAGACAACCCAGCTCGGTCCACGCGATGGCCTCACCTCCCCTCAGGGCATAGATGTAGCGCGGGGCGTTGTCGCGCCAGCCCGTGATCGCTCCCATTCTGATCATGGGTTCGAAGTAGCTGGTCATCACGACCTGGTACCCAAGGGCGGTCATCCCCACGCCTTGGAAGCCGAAGCTGGTGAAGTAGCTGCTCGATCGGCTGTCCGGCAGGACGGCGCGGTAGACCACCCCATCTGCCGGTCGGCCGTCTCGGGTGAACTTCTCCGCCGCGTCGTGCGCGGCGCTCTTGATCGGATGATCGGACACAGTTCCTCCATGCGCTGCCGTCCGAATTGGACAGCAATTTGCCTGCAAACTTTAGCAAAAAAAAGCGTGTTTGTCAACGGTATGTACAAACAAAAACCCGCCTTTTATAAGGCGGGTTTTTGTTTGTGCCCCTCTTCAACATGAAGAGAGGCGCTCCTTGGTAGGTTCCCGAGTCCGCCGTGGCGGACTTCCAGGGAAAAATGGAAGAAGTGGGTTAGGGCAGGCCGGGGGCCACGCAACGGTAGGCGTAGGGCTGTGGTTGGTACCCGGTGACGCGGCCGGAGATGAAGACTGCCGCGATGGCGTAGGCGCCATCAACGCGGCTGCTCCAGTTCTGGCTGCACTCGCCCTGCCAGACGCCGGCTGCCCAGTAGCAGCCATCGGCAGCCGGCCCCATGGCCGCGGCGCACTGGCAGTTCGCCCGGTCCTCGCAAGCGGCAAGGCCGGCACAGCCAGCCGCGTCTGTGATGCGGCAGGCACCGCCCGTTTCCGTAGTCGGGCAGCCCTCGATCCACGACCGCAGCTCTGCGATGGTGGGGAGGCGCATGCCCCGCGCCGCGCAGGCGTTGGCCGCCGCGGCTTGCTGGAGGATGGGCTGACTGTTGCGGTCGATCCGCAGAAACTGACCGCCTCCGAGATCCTGCACCACGAAGTCGGGGGAGCAGGTGTAGACCGAGAGGTCTCCGTCTTGCACCAGCGGCACGTTGTGTTCGTCGGCCATCCCGTCGCAGTCGTCGTCGAGTCCGTTGCAGATCTCGACGGCGGGCTGTCCCGGGACCGCGTCGCACGCGGCCAAGCCGGCCTGGCAAGCAATGCGGCCGGTGCGTTCGCACAGACCGATGCCGACCGCGCAGGCCGCTCCTACGTTGAAGCCATCGTCGACTTCACCGTTGCAGTCGTTGTCCAGACCATCGCAGATCTCGGCAGCCGGATCCACGCCGGCACACTCGACCTGTCCGTTCTGGCAGGTCATGGTGCCGGGTCCGCAGAGTCCGAACTGTCCGGTGTCGCAGGCCGCGCCGCCACCCGGGTTGCCCTCGTCGATCTGGCGGTCGCAGTCGTCGTCGCGACCGTTACAGATCTCGGGGCTGGGGTCGCAGCAGGACTCGTCGATCATGCCGTTGCAGTCTTCATCGTTTCCGTCGCCACACTGTTCCTGCACTGGCAGGACCTGCCCGAGGCAGTCGCCGAAGCGACTGTTCTGGCAGGTCTGTACGCCGGTGCGGCACAGTCCAACGCCTTGAGTCCCGACAGGGCCGGTGTAGCACAGCTGGGACAGCGGGTTGCCCAGCATGTCCTCGTCTGTCTCACCGTCGCAGTCGTTGTCGAGTCCGTCACAGATCTCGGCGGCGGTCTGTCCTGGAACCGCGCTGCAGGCGAGTCGATCGCCCGCGCAGACGAGTGTGCCCTGACGAGCGCACTCGCCGATGCCGGCCTCGCAGGCCATTCCCAGGTCGGGGAAGCCTTCATCGATCTGGCCGTCGCAGTCGTTGTCCATGTTGTCGCTGCAGCGCTCGGTCCCCGGAACTCCCGGGACCGCGTTGCAGATGATTCTGCCATCGAAGCAGATTCCGAGGCCTTGGCGCACGCATGCACCAGTGCCCAGGGCGCAGACACCATCGGCGTCCATGGCGTTGTTGTCGACCATGCCGTCGCAGTTGTTGTCCATGCCATCGCAGAACTCGGGCGCGGGGAGGGTTTGTCCCTCGCAATCGCTCCAGGTTCCGTCGGGCTGACAGGACTGAAGGCCGGGTCGGCACGTGCCAACCTGCAAGCGGCCGCATTCGCGGTCTTCGATGCCAGGGAGGCAGTCGAAGCCCTCGTCAGCGGATCCGTCGCAGTTGTTGTCCTCGCCGTCGGGCACGTCGCCCTCGAGCTCGGGCAGGGTCTCGCCGTCGCAGTCGCCGTAGGCGCCGTTGACGCAGGCTTGGGTGCCTGCGTGGCAGATGCCGACGTCGATCTGCTCGGGCCTGCCGGAGAAGCACGACCTGTCGAGGTCGCCTTCGTCCGTCTCGCCGTTGCAGTTGTTGTCCACGCCGTCGCACACTTCCTCTTGCGGAGTTGCGACCGGATCGCAGACCTCGCCGCCTTCGGTGCAGACCGTGACACCATCGGCACACGGGCCGAGCGCATCGGGGACAACGCACTCGACGTCGGGTTCGCACGGGGGCGGGCCCATCATGTCGGGCAGCTCGGCGTCCGGACCAAAGTCCGGGCTGCCGATGCTGCCGCCCGCGCCGCCGTTGCCGCTGACATCGGCGTCGGGGTCCTCAACCTCGACGCACTCCTCGTTGACGCAGGCGAAGTGCCCGCTGTCCGCGCAGTCGCGGACAGAGTAGCACTCAGCCGGGCCGCCGGCGGGCGCCCCCACGATGCACGCCGCGAAGTTGAAGAAAAAAACGATTCCGACGAGGCTACGGAGGTTCATGACTTGTCCTTGCCCACAGGGCTGCGAGTTGTAAGAAACACGTCCGATATTAGTATACCGAGACAGGATAATTTAGCATAATTAAGCGGTTTTGTCAATATGAAGACTGAAAGAATAGGGAACATTCTTGTATTTTCCTTTTTTTACCTAATTTTAGCAAAAAAAGACCGCCCATCTCCTCCTTTTATTCCGATTTGATCAGAATAACAGGGGAATGGGGCGGTCTTTTGGACAGCCTCATGCCGGCTAGAAAGCGACAGAAAGCGTCGCGCCGGAAGGGGTGGGGGTGAGAGAAAGAGCGTTCGATGGTGTGGATTCGCGCAGATCCAGCCACCAGAGCACACCGGCCGAGGCGCCAAGCACAGCAGATGAGAGCAGGAAGACGTTCGTGGCTGTCTGCGCAGACTCCATGTCATCCACGCGTTGCCTATATTCGGCGCGGCTTTGGATGTCCTGTGAGTGGGTCTGCTTTTCGCGGTTCAACGCTTCGACTCCGTACACCACTGTTCCAACTCCGCAGGCAAGAGCTGCTCCACCCAGTGTCCATACGTACCAGTTCGGCATGATGCCTCGGCTTGGCTCAGCTGCCTTTGCCAATGCTTCCGCATCTTTGTGCTCTTCTGCCGGTGATGGCATGGTTGCCGGTGGAGGCAGTGGCTCCTCCTTTGGAGCCTCGACAACAGGTGGAGGTGGATTCTTGATGCGCTTCACGCGGTTGCGCGCCTCAATGAGGTGAGGGCTCGCGATTGTTGCAATCGCGAGATAGTTCTCCAAGTAGAAGACAGCGCATGTGAGGTTGCCAAGCTCGTGGCACGACGCTCCGAGCATGAAGAGTACTTCCTCGCGCTGGCCTAGGGTGAGCTCGGAGTCTGCGATCACTTTCAGCAGCGCAGCTTTTGCTGCCTCGTAGTCGCGTGCTTCGAACAGGGCTGAGCCCTTGTCGAACGCGGACACCTCGTCGGCATCTGCCTCGGCCGCCTCATCCGCGCGGCTTACAAGCGGGTAGATGACCAGCAGGCCAATGGCAACAATCCAAATGATGATGTTCACGATCTTGCGCATGATTTCACCCCCTGTTGATTTGACTGTGTGTATACCATACATAATTGCTAAAGTCAATATTTTCCCTTATATTAGCGCAATTGCTTGACGAAGAGTGCTGCAAAATGTACTATATCCTTCATATGAACATACTTTATATTGGTGCTGGATTTGTCGGCGCGTGCAGCGCGGCCGTGGCAGCAGACAGTGGGCATAGCACGCTTGTTTTTGATATTGATCAGAAAAAGATTCAAATGCTTGCCTCTGGCGACAGAGATACCATAGAGTCATGTCTTTTTGAAAAAGGTTTGGGCGACTTGCTTGTTCGCAATAAAGAGCGGATTGCCTTCACAACTGACTACAGCAATGTAGTGAATTTTTTGGCATCTGTAGATGCTATTTTTATGTGTTTGCCAACACCGGAGATTGGTGAAACAGGAGAGAGCAACATGGAGTATTACAATAGCGCGGCAGAGCAACTCGCGACTGCGCTTGCAAAAAGAGATGGTGGTGCACAGCAAAAATATATTGTTATTGTAAATAAGAGTACGGTTCCTATTGATACGGTTGATCACACGCAAGAAATTTTGGATAAAGCAGGCGTGCGCAATGTGGGGGTTGTGTCGAACCCTGAATTTTTGGTGGAGGGAAAGGCAATACAGGGATCACTGAAGCCAGACAGAATTGTGGTTGGTGCGTGGCAAGAAAAAGATTTTGATGTTATGCGCAATGTCTATAGACGCTTTTATGATTCACCTGATGTTGAGTATATTGAAGTCAATCCAAAAGAAGCCGCTGCAGGAAAGCTGCTTGCGAATTTTTATTTGTTTAATAAATTGGCAATTTGCTTTGATGTGATTGGTCGTACAGCAGAAGCGTTTGACGCAATATCATTTGAAAATTTGCGTCGTATTTTGATCAATGACGACAGAATTGGAAAGTGGGGTTTTTACGATAGCCTGTACGCTGGCGGCAGTTGTTTTATAAAAGATGCGCGGTCACTGTCGCATCAATTGCAAACAGCAGGGCAAGAAGCCGTATTGGTGAATGAAACCTATATTGCCAACAAAAGGCAGTTGGAAACATTTTTAGGTCGCGCGCAGAAGGACGCGGGATTTGATTGGGCAGGTAAACGTGTTGCCTTGCTTGGTCTTGCATTTAAACGTGATACCAACGATACGCGCAATTCGCCAAGTATTGATATCATGCATTTTTTGGAGGGAAAAAACGTATCACATGTGTCGCTCTATGATCCTGCTGCATCGGATATGTTCAAAAGCATGTTTGCTGAAACAGAAAAAAGAACCTATGCATCGCATGAGTTTGATGCTGTCAAAGATGCGGATGTCATTATTATTGCCACAGATTGGCCGCAGTTTCGCGGTTTGGCAGACGTGATTGTGAGTGAACTGCAAACGCGACCACTTATTATGGATGGTCGACGGATGCTCCATCATCGGTATGCTGATTTACGGAATGCCGGGTTTGACGTGATAGCGGTAGGAAGCCCGTTTATAAGGGGGCACGCGTAATACGCATAGTTTAAGACTTTACATAACACATGTCACTAATAACGTGACACATACTGTAAAAAAATTGTGTCGAGTTTTCAGTGTTAGGTGTCTCGGATGGAATATGCTTCAATTTACAGATCTTCAATCCAAAAAGGAAAAAATTTGTGTAGTTGGACTCGGCTATGTTGGGCTACCGCTTTCCGTACTTTTGGCAAAGCATTTTGATGTTGCCGGGCTTGATGTTGATACAAAAAAAATTGAAGAGTTGAAAAAGGGGATTGATAGAACTGGTGAGGTGGATGCAGCAAATTTGGCAGCTAGCACGATGACGTTCAATAGTGATCCGGCTGTTATTGCACAGTCGAAATTTATTATTGTGGCTGTGCCAACGCCAGTGGACGAGAATACTGTTCCGGACCTATCTATTGTGGAGCGTGCAACCGAAATGGTTGGAAAATACATGGTAAACGACTCTGTTGTTGTGTATGAGTCGACAGTGTATCCGGGCGTAACACAGGATGTATGTGTTCCTATCCTTGAAAAGGAATCAAATCTTGTTGCTGGAAGTGATTTCAAGGTTGGTTATTCACCGGAGCGTGTAAATCCAGGTGACAAAGAACACACCATAGATAAAGTGGTGAAAGTTGTTTCTGGAATGGATGATGAGTCAGCAGACGTGATTGAGAAAGTATATGGCACCATAGCGCCAACATTTCGCGCCGCGTCAATTCGTGCTGCAGAAGCGGCAAAAGTTATTGAAAATACGCAGCGAGATGTCAATATTGCGCTGGTAAATGAGCTGGCTGTCATTTTTAACAAAATGGGAATTAGTGTATATGACGTGCTAGAAGCTGCCGGCACCAAATGGAATTTTTTACATTTTCAGCCCGGTTTGGTTGGTGGTCATTGCATTGGTGTTGACCCGTATTATCTCACGCATGCTGCGACACAGTTTTATGGTTATAGGCCGGACGTTATTTTGTCCGGCAGAAAAATTAATGATGACATGCATAATATTGTAGCTCGTTCTATTCACACGTTGTGCGCGCAACGCGGTGTTGAGTCTCCAACGTTGGTCATGTTGGGTGTAACATTTAAAGAAAATATTCCAGATGTACGCAACTCAAAAGTCGCAGGACTCTATAAGGCGTTGACAGAAAAGCATGGCTGCACTGTGTTGGTATATGATCCTCATGCAGACAAGGCGGAAGTGAAACACGAATATGGTATTGATCTCATTGATTCGCTGGATGATGTAACCGTCGACGGATGTATCGTTGCCGTAAAGCACACGGAATTTGCACAGATGAACGCGGAGGCGTTACTCCAGTTGCTGCAAAAGAGCGGGCCGCGGTTGCTTTTTGATGTAAAGCACATATATAATAAAGATGATATAGAACAAGCGGGCCTGACATACTGGTCCTTGTAGGTTTAAAGTTTTATGTTAACAGTTCATGGTGATTGGTGCCATGTATTATTATCTGAACCGTAAATTTTGTGACGTAACACACATACTATGGCAAATTATTTGGTAACAGGCGGTGCAGGCTTTATTGGAACAAATTTAGTTGTTCAGCTTATTGCGGAGGGTCACACAGTTCGTGTTTTTGATAACTACGCAGGTGGCAAAAAAGAGGAGCGGCTGCAACAAGGCGTTGCGTACATTGAAGGAGATATTCGTGATTTTGATGCATTGCTTCGGGCAATGGAAAATGTTGATGGTGTGTTTCACATGGCAGCATTGCCACGGGTAACATTTTCTGTTGAACATCCGCTTGAAACAAATGATGTAAATGTTAATGGAACGCTCAACGTGCTGCTAGCCGCGCGCGACGCTGGTGTGAAGCGTGTTATCTTTAGCTCGTCATCATCAACATATGGCGCAGAGGAAAAGGAGCTGCTGAAGGAAGATGGTGCGGTGAAAATGCCAATTAGTCCGTATGCGCTTCATAAGTTGACCGGAGAACATTATTGTCGTTTGTTTGCGCAGTTATATGATATTGAAACAGTCAGTTTGATTTATTTTAATGTGTATGGTCCATATTTTGATCCGGAGGGTGCCTATGCATTGGTTATTGGAAAATTTTTAACACAAAAAAAGAATGGCGAGCCCATGACAGTTTGCGGGGATGGAGAGTATTATCGTGACTATACGCATGTGTCTGATGTGGTGCGAGCAAACATACTTGCAATGACAAAGGACACAGTAGGAAAGGGAGACGTAATCAATATTGGTAATAGCAGACCAACAACAGTGAATCAGCTTGTTGACTTGATTGGTGGGGAACATGTGAATGTTCCGGAACGCCCTGGTGATCCTCGTTTTTCCGGTGCTGATATTACAAAAGCAAAGCAACTGTTGGGCTGGGCACCAAGTATTGAGCTGGAAGAAGGAATAAAAGCGTTGAAAGAAGAAATGGGGATTGAATAACCTTTGATGATTTAGATTTTCGGATAATGTCAGATGACATTGTCATCCTCGAAGTACGACGCGGAGCGTCGACTATCGGGGATCCAGGCAGGGCGGATAGCTGAGCTGACTGGATTCCCGCATTCGCGGGAATGACAAGTGTATTTTGTACTCAGTAGCCATTCGTACATTCATTCCCATTCGATTGTCCCGGGTGGTTTATTGGTCAGATCGTAGAAGATATAATCGACCTGCTGAGAAACAGTCAGGTCTTCTATTATTACGCGCAGCGTGTCCGGATGCAGCGGCGCAAATGAAACAGTCATGGCCTCGCTTGACTCTACCGGCCGGATCACAAGTGATTCTTTTTTTGTATGTCCAAACGGAATAAGAACAATAGGCATTTGCCACACCTTGTTCCAGTTTGGATCACGCTGCACAATAGTATTTACTCGCTGATCTATATTGCGTAGCAAATCAAGGCGCGCGTTGCACACATCCGCTTTATGCATCAGCGATGCATTCAGTTTATTTATATCGCCGTATATCAGACCAAGTACCCGGTTTATATCATGATGCTGATTGGTGATGGTAGGGGACAGTTGTTGCAGTTCATGGAGACTATATGATCCAGTGAGCACGGCCGGGTGCGCGTAACTGCGTTCATCACCTTGGACGCCCACAGATTTGATGGGAAGCCTGTATATAGTATAAGCAGTACTAGATTTTATTTCGTTATTGCGAGGGAGCGCAGCGACCGCGGCAATCCCATTGATGTGGGGGATTGCTTCGCTTCGCTCGCAATGACGAGTATTGTGATCTGGGCTCGCAATGACGGATGCTCGCTCAGTACTTCCGTCGGAACACAAACATCGTATTGCCAGGCCAGGTCCGGGAAACGGATGTCGGTCAACAATTTCTGATGGAAGACCAAGCTCGCGGCCAACTGCGCGCACTTCGTCTTTATACAAATCTTTAATTGGTTCAATTACTAATCCTTGCGCAATCATTTCATTAATTTTGTCTACTCGATTGTGATGTGTTTTGATCGTATCAGCATTTTTTGTACCACCTGATTCAATTGTATCCGGATAAATAGTACCTTGGCCAAGCAGCCAATTTCCGTTGTTCATTTTCAGGTCAGCCATGACAGTATTGGCAATATCAATAAATAGATCACCGATAATCTTTCGTTTTTGTTCCGGATCAACAACACCGCGAAGCGCTTCCAAAAAAGTAGTTTCCGCATTGGCCACATGTAAGTCATCGAGGCCAATAGCTGCAAGTGCCTTGGTAACTTGTGTAGACTCATTTTTTCTCATCATGCCATGATCCACATGCAGACCATAGACGCGGTGTTTGCCCAACGTTTTTTTCAGCAGTGCATAGCAGACAGTAGAATCAACACCACCGCTGAGCAAAAGAAAAACATTTTTGTTGCCTGCTTCAGAAATAATTTGACATTGTATTTGTTCCAGTTGGTTTGCTGTGCTCCAATTTTTCTGAGCATTGCAAATATCAAAGATGAAATTGCGCAGCATGGTTATGCCATCTGAAGAATGATGCACTTCCGGATGGTATTGAAAACCAAATAAGCGTCTTTCTTCATGCGACATAGCACCAACGCTGCCATTACCTGTATTGGCAATGCATACAAATTCATCCGGCAGGTCTGCAACATGCTCGCCATGACTCATCCACACCGTTGTTGTATTACCAATTTGATTAAAAATAGCAGAATCTGAAATATGAAGATCCGCGCTGCCGTATTCTCTAGCTGTTCCTGCAGCAAGCCGTCCGCCAAAATGGTATGCCATGAGCTGATGCCCATAGCACAGGCCGAGCATAGGGACCCCTATTTCAAAAATATCCGGATCATGAGTGAGTGGTCCATTTTTTACAATGCTACCCGGTCCACCTGAAAGGATAATGCCGGCCGCATGAACCAGGTCATCGGCGAGCGTGGTAGACGAATAAATATGTGATCGGACACCCAACTCACGCACGCGCCGGGCAATCAGATGTGTGTACTGAGATCCAAAATCCAGTATGGCAATATGGTCTTTCATAGTGGTTTGAATCATAACAATAAGGATGATAGAATGCAATTATCCTGTAACTTGTAGCGTGTATTGAGCGCATAAAGGACTAATCGTGTCATCCCCGCGAAAGCGGGGATCCAGTTAGCAGGAACATTGTTTTACTGGATTCCCGCTTTCGCGGGAATGACACCTGGAATATGCTCAATTTTATGCTTAATATCTATGTTTGATCCTTTTGAGGCAACTCTGACATTTGATGATGTGCTGCTTATTCCGCAGCACTCTGATGTGTTGCCAAAGGATGTCACGCTCCATGCGCAACTAACACGCAGTATACAGCTAAATAATCCTTTTTTGTCTGCGCCAATGGACACGGTGACGCAAGCAAAAATGGCTATATCCATGGCGTTGGCCGGTGGGCTGGGTGTGATACATAAAAATCTTTCAATAGAGGAGCAAGCGTATGAAGTTCACAAAGTAAAACGTTTTGAAAATGGGTTTATTATGCGGCCAGCCACAGTGGGGCCAAATGACACTATACAGCGGGTGATGGATATTCGTGAACAGCAGGGGTTTAAAAAGACACCTGTTGTTGATGAAAATGGCATTCTTCTGGGTATTATTTCTGATGTTGATTATTTTATTCCGGATGACGCACATCTTTTGGTTAAAGATAGAATGACGCCTGCCACTGAATTGATTTTGGCAAAGGATGGTATTACCTTGGACCAGGCAAATATGATGATTCGAGAGTTTAAACTTCGCACGCTTTGTATTGTTGATGAAAAAAGGCGATTGGTGAGTATGGTAACGCGACATGATATAGAAAAAAATCACAAATATCCTGACGCTGCAAAAGACGAAAATAAACAGTTGCGTGTTGGTGCAGCAGTTGGTGTTGGTCAAGCCGGTCTTGCGCGCGCAGAAGCGTTGTTGCGCGAGCGCGCGGATGTGCTGGTGGTAGATACGGCACATGGTGATTCGGATGGTGTTATTTCTACGGTATTGGAAATAAAAGCAGCATACCCAAGCGCGCAAGTAATTGCAGGGAATATTGCAACCGCAGAAGCAGCACACGCGCTAATTAACGCGGGTGCGGATGCTGTGAAAGTCGGCATTGGGCCAGGCTCAATTTGCACCACGCGCGTGGTGGCCGGCATTGGCGTGCCACAGTTGTCAGCCATTTTGGAAGTTGCAAAAGGTGTGCACGCAGCGAAGAAAATTGTACCGCTTATTGCAGATGGTGGTATCAAAACATCCGGTGATATTGTAAAAGCACTTGCCGCAGGAGCTTCCACCGTAATGATGGGGAACCTGTTTGCAGGGACAGATGAATCACCAGGGCGTGTTGAATTTATAGATGGTCGTATGTTTAAAACATATCGTGGCATGGGGTCTTTGCAAGCCATGGAACAGGGAAGCAAAGATCGCTATGGCCAAGCAGATGTCACACAAAAGATGAAGTTTGTCCCTGAGGGTGTGAGTGGCCGCGTTCCGTACAAGGGCACGGTGGACCGCATTCTATATCAGCTGGCCGGCGGTTTGCGATCCGGCATGGGGTATACCGGCTCACGCACGATTGCTGATTTGCAGCGCAATGCCCATTTTGTAAAAATATCAGGATCATCACTCAAAGAGAGCCATCCGCATGATTTGGGGCGAATTGAAGACGCGCCGAATTATCGGGTGGGGGAGTAGCAAATATGGTATACTTATACGTAATGTTACTAAAATATCGAATATATGGAACAAGAGTCGAAAAAACCCCACTCATATCCGCCTGAGGTATTTGTAAAAAAAGCGAGCTGGGGAGGATTTTTGATGGGTCCGCTGTGGGCATTAGGAAGTAGACTGTATGTATTAGGTCTTGGCCTGATCGTTCTTGCGTTCGTTCCTGTCATTGGTCAAATTTCATTGCTGGGTGTTGCAATTTGGCTGGGTGTAAAAGGGCGTCAAATGGCATGGAAATCTGGAAAGTGGAAAGATTTCGAAGCATTCAGAAAACGACAGAAATTATTGGATAATATTGGTTTTATATTGTTATTTGTGACCGTTGCAATCGCGCTATTTGGTGCCAATCTGTTTGGAAGATAGTCACCAATCAAGCACTAATACGTGAGAATAAAAAAGGTGCATGCATTGACATGCGCCTTTATTTGTGTTATCAGTTTTGTAGGAGGTAGATCATGACGTGTCCCAAGTGCGGCGCTCCATTGGAGCGTTACCAAGTTGCGTGGCTGGCTGCAGGCCCTATGCCGCAGGCCGAGCGGTGCACGGCCAAGTCGTGTGGAGCGCGAACCTGGACCTTTCAGGTGGAAGGTGGGGAGCCGCTCGTGCTCGATCCGAACAGCAAGCCGCGAGGGCTCCCTGTCGCGGAGTGGGTGCAGGACGAGTTGCTCAGGAGCCGACTCCACTGACACGAGCCGGTATAGGTACAAGCCCGTTCGCGATACATTCGCGGGCGGGCTTCTTCATTTAATGTTTAAAACACCTTGCCCCGGTAAAGACCATGGCAATGCCATGCTCGTCACATGCTTTGATAACCTCGTCATCGCGCATGGAGCCACCCGGCTGGATTATCGCTTTGATGCCAACTTCTGCAGCACGATCAATGGAGTCTCTAAATGGGAAGAACGCATCTGAGGCCAAAATACAACCAGTGAGTTGAGGCTCTGAGGCTTGCCCGGCGGAATTGACTGAAGGGAAATGGAAACGAGATTTTTTAATTGCCAATTCCACCGCATCCACGCGTGACACTTGGCCTGCCCCCAGGCCAACAGTCGTACTGTCCTTTGCTAGCAAAATGCCATTTGATTTCACATGCTTCAATACTTTCCAGGCAAAGAGCATGTCAGAAAGCTGCGCTTGTGTGGGCTCTGCCTGCGTCACAAACTGCAAATCATCTTTTTCAATGCGTTTGGTATCCACATCTTGCACCAGAATGCCGCCTTCCACGTACTTTAGCTCATGCTTTGGCCTGCGGGGGACAATAGCCCCCACTTCCAGCACACGCATATTGTTTTTTTTGGCCAAAACCCCAAGCGCCTCCGGTTCAAAGCAGGGCGCTATTACAATTTCGGCATAGACTTTAATGATTTCATTGGCAATGTCCACAGTACACGGGCGGTTAATGGCAATAATACCACCAAAGGCCGACATGGGGTCAACGGCATAGGCTCGCTGAAAGACGTCACTGATGTCCGTCCCAACTGCCGCGCCACACGGATTGGCGTGTTTGACTACAATACACGCAGGTTCTGAAAATTCTTTCACCATAGATAATGCGCCATCTGCATCACCAATATTGTTGTATGAAAGCTGCTTGCCCTGGTGAATAGTAGCTTTTAATATCGAGGTTTCTTTGAAGTGCGGATCAACATATACAGCAGCTTCTTGATGCGGATTTTCACCATACCGCAAATCATATGCCTTGTGTGCTGTAAATGTAAGATCTTCTGGAAAAGGAATATTCAGTCGTTCGTTCATGTGCTCGGCGACAATGGCGTCGTAGTGTGCTGTGTGGCGAAACGCCTTCGCGCTCAAATCTTTGCGAACATCAAATGAAATACTTCCTCGTTCGCGTAATTCATCTAGCACGCGTGCATAGTCAGCAGGATCCACCAGTACTGTGGTCCACCCAACATTTTTTGCAGCGCTGCGTATCATACTTGGGCCACCAATATCGATATTCTCAAATACATCATCCATGGTAACGTCTGTTTTTTTGATTGTTTCTGCAAACGGATAGAGATTGCAAACAACCAAATCAATCCACTCAACATTATTTGCTGCAGCTTCGCGCGCATGTTCGTCGCGGAGTCCCAGAATGCCCCCGTGAATAAGGGGGTGAAGTGTTTTTACCCGTCCGTGCATCATCTCAGGGAATTGTGTTACCTCTGAAACATCTGTGACCGGTATCTTTGCATCTCGAATGGTTGAGGCGGTGCCGCCGGTAGATAATAGCTCAACACCAAGGTGGTGTAATTCATGGGCAAGATCAACAATATCGGTTTTGTCAGATACTGAAATTAATGCGCGACGGACGTGAGTAGAATTTGTGTTCATATGTATTTTATCACCTCTATAAATGCTTCTCCTTCCAATGCCTGGACCTTTGCTTTCAAACTTTCTGCCGTATCGAGTGGCGAAACGCCGCATTTTTTTTGCCGCACTATTTTGCCTGTATCTACACCCTCATCAACCATATGAATCGTGCAGCCTGTTTCTGTTTCACCCGCATCAATCACGGCTTTGTGTACGTTCAGGTCCATGCCCCCGGCAAACTTTGGCAGCAGAGATGGGTGGACATTTAAAATTTTTCCCGAATACGCTTTCACAAAGGAGGGGGAGAGAATGCGCATATAGCCAATGAGCAAAATAATATCAATTTGATAATTGGACAGCTCGGTAATGATTTTTTGATCGTATTCGTCACGAGTCATGCCGGCTCCATCAATGTACATGCTTGGAATACTGTGATGCGCAGCGCGCTGTAAAATGTACGCATTTGGGTTATTGCTGATCACCACTTCAATCGTGCCATGAAGCCCACCTCGCTCAATTGCATCAATAACAGGCTGCAGACTGGTGCCTCGAGTAGAGCCGAGTACTGCAATTCGTATCTTTTGAGAAACAGAAGCCGTACCACGCAGATCTTGCATCATTTGTACGCGTTTATCAACCAGTGATTTGGTTCCTATATCTGCTCTATGAAATAGGGGACCATGAATTCTACGTACTTCCTCTTCAGCACTATTTTCAGCTAATAATATTGTATCAGCTATGCCTACCACTGCAATAGTTCGCGATCCTGTTTCATACAATCCGTCCGCTTTTTGGTCTACTGCGGAAAAGTAAAGGGCATCAGGATTCATTACTGCTTCAACGTTAATCAACTGATTCGCAACAGGGGCATCCGGATAGCCGTTTGGTACTGCATATTTGCAGACACTTGCTTTGTGACTGAATTGCATATGATTTTGTGTCAGTCTGCCCTCTATTGTTGCCATGCACGCCTCAACAAAGTCAGATTCCAAAAGAGCAAAAATATTCATGGCTTCCGGATCGCCAAATCGTGCATTATATTCAATTAATTTAACTCCGTCAGCCGTGGCCATAAATCCGCCATACAAGACACCGCGGTAGCCCATGCCAAATTCTTGCCGAAGTGCCTCGGCTGTCAGTGCGTTTATATGCTTGGCAGCAGCAATGTTAGATGATTCCAAAAAAGGAAGGGAGTGGTTGGCATCTGAGTATGTTCCCATGCCTCCGGTATTTGGGCCGGTGTCGCCCTCATATGCTCGCTTGTGATCTTGAATACATATTGTGTGCGCCAGGTTGTTTCCGTCGCTCAAGCTGATAAAGGAGAATTCCTGGCCAACCAGTTTTTCTTCTATCAAAAATGTCTTGCCATCATGCAGCAGTTCTTTGCACCAATCATATGCCTGGTATCGGCTTGTCAGGTGATCACCAGCTACCTTTACACCTTTACCACCCATCAGGCCGTCTGCCTTAATCACGTACGCGTCACCTAGCTCAGAGAGGAATGTGGCTACGCCTTCTAGCGAAGAGAAGTATGTATATTTGGGACAGCCGGGGATGTTGTATTTTGTCATCAGCTCTCGGGTAAACGATTTGCTGCTTTCCAGCTGTGCCAGCTGCTTGCGTGGCCCCACGCAGGGGATACCGGCATCTTCCAGCGCGTCCACCACACCGGCGGCAAGCGGTGCCTCTGGCCCAATAATTGCCCAGTCAATGCGGTTGAGCTGTGCGTATGCGAGGATATCGTTCACTGCCGTCAGCGTGCCGGTGGCGTAGCCAGTTGAAAGCGCAAAAATACCTGGATTGCTTGAGCTTCCAAAACAAAACAGGCTTGTGTGTATTTTTGATTTTTTTATAGCTCTGGCGATTGCATGTTCTCTTGCGCCAGATCCGATGAGGAGGATGTTCATACGTTGGTCAAATTATCTTGTATTCGGTTGAGAAGAGGCGTCTTAGAACGTTCCCTCTCCTTCACCCCGAGCGCAGCGAAGGGCAAGGAGAGGGACAGGGAGAGGTTCTAGAAGCCACTGCCATCGAAATACGCAACACTTCACAGAAGAGAAGAACCTCATTCAATACGCGCTCTCGGTCAAAGAGAACCTCGTTGTTGTTATATCGTATGACATAATAGCCCCAGCTTTCAAGCTTTGCTTGCCGCCAACGGTCGTAGTCTTTTGTATATCGGTGAATCGGTCCGTCGAGTTCTATGATCAAAGCTACCTCATGGCAGTAAAAATCAACGATAAAAGCGCTGATATTGTGCTGCCTGCGGACGTGGTACCCAGTACGGCAGGCGCGCACTTCTTGCCAAAATACTTTTTCAGCCTTCGTTTGCTTTTGGCGCAACTGTCTGCGTCGGGCTTTCAGTTCGTCGCTTCGAGCACGGTTGTGCTGTTGTTGCATATTCCCTCCTTTCTTGATTGTACCTCTCTCTGTCTCTCCCCTAAAAGGGGAGAGGACATTCTGCGGCGGTTTGCTTGGGGCGTTGGTGCAGTGTGCTTCCCACGCATCAGCGCTCATTACAATAAATCATTTGTTACTATAAGTAATAAAAATAATAATTACGCCGATGCTCGCTCCACCGTTCGCTGCCTTTCTATCTCTTCCATTTTTTCCACATCAATATCACCGGTCACATACCATCCATCCAGGCATGGCATAGAGAGTCGATCTATTCCATGATCACGTCGCCGTAAAATTGCTTCCACCAAATCATCAATATCTTGATACATCAGAATATCAGCTTCAATAAATTTTTCAATTTCTTCTACTGACAGTTTTGATGCTATAAGCTCAGACTGTGTTGGTATATCAATACCATAAAAGTCTGGGTATTTTACTTCTGGACAGGCAGAAACAAAGTATACTTTTTCTGCACCAGCATCGCGAACAAGGCGGACAACTTCCTTACTGGTAGTTCCGCGAACAATAGAGTCATCAAGAAGCATCACAACCTTGCCCCGAAGCTCGGTTTCTTGTGGTGAAAGCTTTTGCAATACAGATTTTCGGCGTTTCTCTTGTCCCGGCATAATAAACGTCCGCCCCACATACGCATTTTTATAAAGCCCCTCAGTGTACCGAACACCGAGCTCGTGTGCCATAGACAGGGCTGCTGTATTAGATGAAAAAGGAACCGGTACAACCACATCAGGAAGAATATCCGGATGCTCACGTTTCCACTTGCGAGCCAGATTCTGTCCCATTCGCAAACGCGCGCGATATACGGAAATGTTATTCATGACAGCATCCGGTCGAGCAAGATAGACGTACTCAAAAATGCAGGGTGTAAAGGTGTCGCGGCGTAGGGTTCTGCGAAAGCGGTTGCCCTGGGTGTCGATAAGCATGACTTCACCCGGGCCAATATCGTCGCGCAAACGAAAGCCGAGCGGGTAGTACATGGTGTTTTCTGATGAAAAAATATAGTCATGTGTGCCATCTTCATTGTGCCGCGCGCCATACACAAGAGGGCGAATGCCGTGCGGGTCACGAAACGCAAACATTCCTTGCCCAGCAATGATTCCAATAACTGAATATCCACCTTTTGCTCTATCAAAAACAGACTCGACTGCTGCACATATGGCTTCAAAAATTGGTGTATGGCGTGGAAGGGAATTTAGTCTGGAGGCAAAAATACTCACCAATGTTTCTATGTCAGAATCAGTGTTGCTGTTGTATCGGTCCACCTCGGCAAGCTCTTTTTTAAGATCATAATAATTGGTGAGATTCCCGTTGTGCACCATGGCAATACCATAGGGCGAGTTGGCATAGCGTGGTTGTGCGTTTTCTATGTCAGAAGAGTCTCCTGTTGTTGAGTACCGATTGTGTCCAAGCCCCCAGTTACCTTGCAAGCGTGTCATGTTGCCCGGGTGAAATATATCACGAACCAGGCCAGAGCCTTTTTTTACATGAAACCGGCCGTTTTCGCATGTCAAAATACCGGCCGCGTCAGTGCCGCGGTGTTGCAAATGGATCATGCCGTCATAAATTTCAGTCGCAACGGGTTTGTGAGAGTAGATACCGATAATGCCGCACATATATTAGTTCTTAGTTCGTATGGTTTACCAGAGGTGTTCAGCGTTATATGCACGGCGCATTGTGAGCACGCCAGTCATCCAGCAATGCAAGTAAACGCCACTAGACATTCTTTTTTGTTATTTCTTCGGCCAAACCAATATATTCAGTTGGTTTCAATTCCATGAGTCTTTTTTTATCACTCTGTGAAATATCTAGATGTGATATGAACTCGCGCAGGTCCTCAAGCGTCATATCCTTTCCCCGCGTTGCTGCCTTGAGTTGTTCGTAGGCATCACCCTGGCCATGCTTACGCAATACTGTTTGAACCGCTTCTGCAAGGACTTCCGGATGCGTATCTAGTTCTTCGCGCAGCTTGATATCATTTGGTGCAACGCGTTCAAGCCCTTTGCATATATTTTTACATGCCAAAAGAGAATGTGCCAGTGGGACACCTTGGTTGCGTAGAACAGTACTGTCTGTAAGATCGCGCTGCATGCGGGAAATCGGGAGCTTTGCCGCCAGATGCGAAAAGTACGCATTGGCAATACCCAAATTACCTTCTGCATTTTCAAATTGAATCGGATTGATTTTGTGCGGCATGGTGCTAGAGCCGACTTCGCCCTCTTTGGGCTTTTGCGCAATAATCCCGCGGCTGATATAGCTCCACATATCACGACAAAAGTCGATCAAAATGGTATTGATACGACTCATGGTGTGACACACCTCTGCCAATGAATCATGATCCTCTATCTGGATGGTGATCAGGTTCGGGGAGAGGCCTAGATTCGATATAAATTTTTTACTAAACCCAATCCAATCAACATTTGGATAGGAAACCACATGCGCGGCCCAGGTACCGGTTGCTCCACCAAACTTGCCCTGCAGCTGATGCGCAGAAAGCGGCTCCAGTTGCCGAGACAGTCGAGAGACAAACACAGAAAATTCTTTGCCTAGCGTGGTTGGCGTGGCGCTTTGACCGTGCGTGAGCGCAAGCATGGGGAGCTCACGGTAGGCCAGCGCTTTTTCTTCGATTGATCGGATGACCGCGCGCAGGCTTGGTAAATACACAGTATGCAGTGCATCCCGTACCATCAGCGAATAGGCCAGATTGTTTACATCCTCGCTCGTAAGCGCAAAGTGAATGAACGAGGTGCATTTCTCCAGATCGGTTCCTTTCACCTTCATTTGCAAAAAATATTCGATGGCTTTAACATCATGATTGGTTACGGCCTCTATTTTTTTTACTCTTTCCGCGTCATTGAGCATAAACTGCTGATACGCCGCTCGCAAGCAGGCAGTTTGTTCCGGATTGAATAGCGCTACCTCCGGCACACCGCGCTCATGCGACAGGGCAATCAAATACTCGACCTCAATCATGAGCCGATATTTCATCAGGGCCATTTCACTAAAAAACGCCGCGAGCTCTTGTACCTCGCCTCTGTATCGTCCGTCAATTGGTGAAATGGATGAAAGGGGATTCATATTTTTAACGTTCGTCAGGGAAGTCTCCTTGTCACTCTATCGTGATGTCATTGTGTAGTGTTGTTATGCCATATTGTTGTCATGCTGAATTTATTTCAGCATTTACTACGTATTGTACCGAGATCCTGAAACAAGTTCAGGATGACACGGCAAACAAGTTCAGGATGACACAAGGGATAGGCTCAAGATGAAATGAGTGACATAATTCTCTTAATCGCCAGCACAACATTGCCAGGTTCCAAAATAGTCATAACCGGTACTTTGCTTGGCATTTGCAGGGTAGAGTGAATGTTGACCAGCATATCCATTTTGTCAGTAAATGGGGGACAGGCGATAACAGGCTTGTCTGAATTGCCGGCCATAAAGCCGGACAGCGCGTTAGACCTCCCGGCAATAGTGACATAGATCACGCGTTTGTCCTTGTAGCGTTCAATCAAGTCCAGGCCTTTGGCCGCTTCCTTGTGCGCGCTGGCCACGTGCTGGTCAAAGGCAATGCCGTCCTGCGCAAGCAGCTCAGTGATTCTCTTTGCAAAATCCGCGTCTTTCTCTGACCCCAGCACTAACACAACTTTCATCTCGCGCGACAATTCTACCTCCCCAGCAACAATATGTGTTTTGGTATCTGTGTCATGTGTTTTGTTTTCAATGACGTACGTCGCAAGGTTCTCTGTCAGTCTATCTTCCACGCGCAGTCCATCTTCGGGAAAGACAAATGTTTCACCAGTGATCATTTCATAGAGCATAATGTACCGGCGTGACAGCTCCGCAACCAGCTCCGGAGGAGCAGGAGGCAGCTCCTTGTCATTATAGGGATCACAATTATCTTTAAACCAGAGTCGCAGGAATTCTTTATCAATATTTTCCGGCTCTTTGCCGTTTGCCATGCGTCCCTCATATGACGCTGCGATCCAGTAGCGGCTGGAGTCCGGTGTGTGAATTTCGTCAACAAGAATGATATTGCCATCCTTGTCGCGGCCCATTTCGTATTTAGTATCCACTAAAATCAATCCACGCTCGCGCGCGATTGCCTGGCCAAAGCTAAACAGCTCCAACGCCTTACGGCTGCAAAAATCCCATTCCTGCTGAGTCATCAGGCCTTCGTCAATAATATCCTTTGGTGAAATAAGGCGGTCGTGCTCATCGGCTTTTGTCGTTGGCGTAATAATAGGGAAGTCAAACTTTTGATTTTTTTTCAGCCCTTCCGGCAGCTGATTACCACAAAAATCTCGCACGCCTTTATTGTAGTTAACCCATGCAGATGTATCCGTCGTACCGGTAATATATCCCCGCACGACAAATTCAACCGGAAAAACATCTACCTTTTTTCCCACGGTGACGTTTGGATCCGGGATTTCAATAACATGATTGGGAATAATATGTTTTGTTTTCTCAAACCACCAGGCACTGGTCAGATTCAGAACCTGTCCCTTAAAAGGGATGGATGCAAGGACGCGGTCAAAGGCGCTTTGGCGGTCTGTGGTTATGAGAATAATTTTGTCATCCTGAACATAGCGATCGCGAACCTTGCCTTCTAATCGCGTTCCCAGCGGTGCGTCGGTTCGTGTCAAACAGTTATTACGTTGCTCCGTAATTGTGTTCACGTATGACGGCATGTTTTGCTGTTTTTCCTGTTGCATAGGCTGTGGTTTAGCGGGTGAGGCCGCAGTTGGCGCAAACATATAGCAGTCTTGCGCGTGCGGGTTGAATAGGATATTTGTTTCCATTATCGCCTCAATCGCTTCATGAAGATTGCCACTCTGCGCCGATATCTTCCAGACGCGGCTGTATAGAAGGTCACGCAGACCGCTCATACTAAAGCGCGTTTTTAGTGTCTGTTTTTTTGATTGACCGACAAAATCCTCTTTATCACGTACCATCAAGTACAGCGTGTTTTTTTCAGCCGGCAGATTATCTACCACCCGCTCTTTGTTTGAGTTAAACAATTCGCCGGTTTTGGATAGTGTCTCTGCTGATATGTTTTCGCCGGTCGCGGCCCAATGAGAATATCGAGATACAGACACGTCAATTTTTTTCGCGCGCAATGTTTGTTCAACCGTCACGGCTTCATTGTCCGTAATGATCAATTCCGTCACAATACCCGTGCCCGAAGGCTCATATTTTTGTACTGCGACTTTTGGTACACGGTAGTCAAGAGTGCGTATCTGAATGCGCCGCTCATCCGCGATAAAGTCACGCATGGAAGTAAAAATGGGCTGGCCAACGTCTGTCCGTTCCGGATGGGGCATCATGGCCATGACATTACCGGCGGGGTTGCTGACCGCGGCAATGCCCTGCGTCGATCCGTTTGGATTGTCAGGGAATTCAATAGCCCATTTGCCATTTTGGTCTGTGTATCGAAATGTGAGCTGGTTGTATCGTTTCATTTGCGTTACCAGCTCATCGGCAATGATAAATCGGCCTTCCGCGTGCGCCACTGGTACGCGAATTGGCGTGCCATGCCGCATATGTCGGGTAAAAGCCGAACTGTGCGGATCGCACGATACCGCTATGTTTACCCAGGCATTATAAAATCCGGTGCCAAGTACCGTGCTGTGCTTCACACGTTTGTTCGTGGCAATCGCCATACCCACGGCATTGCCCCGCAGCCCGGGTACCAGGCCCGTTTCCACCAAAATTTGGGCGCCATTGCAAATGCCAAGCACCGGTTTTCCTTTCAGCGCCTCTGCTGCAATATATGGCATAAGCGGATCCATTGCCGCGATAATGCCGGCACGGGATCTGTCCTCATACGAAAAACCGCCAACAATAAAATAGCCGTCAAACTCGCTCAGGCTGTTTGGGTCATGATTCCACATGAATTCAACCGGCTCCATGCCTGCCATTTTTATGGCCTGGCTGGATTCTTGCTCGCAGTTGGAGCCGGGAAATTGGATGATGGCTATCTTCATATATGTACGAACTACGCCTGCCTGCCGGCAGGAATTGTACGAAATTACGAATATTTTTTGAAGGCAAGGGACCAGCTGCTTTTACCTGACAATATCTCCAATACGGTACGCGTTTATCTGACGCAAAATAGATGCTGCATCTGCTGGGTCACAGATCAGCACCATGCCGATGCCCATATTAAAGGTTCTATACATCTCACGGGGTTCTACCTTACCAATTTTTTCCAACAGATGAAAGAGGGGGGGGATAGGCCAGCTCCCCTTGCATATTTTTGCGCGCATACCCTTTGGAAGAACGCGGGGGATATTTTCTATCAGGCCGCCTCCGGTGATATGCGCGATACCCTTTATATGTATGCCGGCATCCAATAGAGCAAGAACCGGTCGCGTGTAGTTGATATGCGGTTTGAGTAGTTCCTCACCGATTGAATTATCGAGTCCATCTACTCGCGAGTGAACGCCAAGGCCGGCACCATCAAATAATATTTTTCTGGCAAGAGAATATCCATTTGTATGGAGGCCACTTGACGAGAGGCCAATGATAACATCACCCGCTTGTATCGCTGATCCATTAATAATATTGTCACGCTCGACAACCCCGGTCACACATCCAACAATGTCATGCTCGCCAGTGGTGTAGGTTCCGGGCATTTCCGCCGTTTCACCACCCACAAGAGAAACACCACATTCAATACAGGCGTCAATCATGCCATTCATAATACTGTCCATGATTTCAACGTCCAGTCGCTCGTGTGCAACGTAATCCAAAAATGTCAGAGGGCGTGCGCCCATGGCGACAATGTCACCGCAGCAGTTGGCAACAATATCATGTCCAATCGTGTCAAAACGGTTCATCATTTTCGCGACGGTTAGTTTTGTTCCAACACCATCCACACTTTGGACCAGAACAGGGGAGCGGTACGGGGCGAGCGCGGCCTTAATATCAAAGAGCGCGCCAAAGGCGCCAAGGCCGGTCATCACATGGGGTGAAAACGTATCCGCCACGCGTTTCTTTATATTATCGACAACCTGGTTGCCGGCCACGATATCGACTCCGGCTGATTGATACGTCATTGACATATAGCGTGTGGAGTGCTTAAGTATAATCAAAGGGGGGAATGAAATGGCCAATTTTATCGTTCAGATGAGGACGCGCGACGGTGTTTCATACTCTGTCGGATATAGTAGCAGATGGGCCAGTAGGGCAGCATGGGTTGGCGATGTAGGTCCAGGCGTGATGATCGCGCTGGCCAATGTCGGATCCGCGCTGACGCTGTGCGCTGCCGCAAGTCTGCGGAGCCTTGGAAAGGCAGACCTTGCCGACCGAGTGAGCCACATTATCGAGCCGATCAACTTGCTTGATCGCGCGATTCTCAGGATTGTCAACCCGCTCAAGGGAGGTGTAGAAACATTTCGGATCATCCGGTGTGCCGCCGGGTCATATCGCCTGGAGAATGAAATCGCCGGCGAGTTGACCGCGCATATGCTGCTTCAGGCCGCGCGGATGATTTCCGACAAGATCGAGCAGGTGAGGTGCGCGGCGGATTTGCCCGAGGATATAGGGCTCGAAACGCTTGACTCGGCGGACTCAGACGATTCTGACGATGGCTAACAAAAGGAGTTGCCCATGGTAACACCTGTCTCCATCACACAACCGTGATAGAAACAGGTGTACTATGGGCACAAACCCCGCCTCCGGATGAGGCGGGGTTTTGTTTTACTTCATTGCAGATTTTTTCATTTCTTTTGGATATTTTTCAATAGCATAGCGCAAGGCGGTTCGTGGCATTGTGTTTTTTCGTTTCATAACAAACTGAAACACATCTGCAGGGTACGAATTGCTTGCTATCTTTAGCATCCAACCATAGCCTTTTTGTACCAAATCGTCGTCATCAACAAGAAGTGCGTCCGCTGCTTCAAACACATCCTTCAAAAATTCTTTCTTTTTTTTCATCATTGGATGAATCAGTATGATGGCTGACGCGCGGCGCAGCCATCTGTTTTCGGACACACGCCATTTTTTTGTTTTCGATAAAAGTTCCGGATATCTTGTAATCAACGCGCCAAACGCGTGCGTGCAAAAGTCGTCACAAAAGGCCCAGTTGTTGACATATGTTTTTAACCATCGCTCAAGCCGAGCAAAATCATTTTTTTCAAATTCATGAGTTTGCTTGACAGCCCAATCAAAAGCAATAAGCGTCTCCTCATATGTTTTTTTTTGAAGTAACTGTTCGCATAAGGCAAAGACTTCTTGTTTGGTTGCCTCCTTTGGGAAATACATGCGTGCAATTTTTCGAACAATTGGTGTGCGTACACCCAGTGGGTTGATTTTTTCCTTAAAAAAAAGAATGGCTCCGGCTTTGTATGCTGGTTCCACATAGTGCATGAGCTCTTTTCTTATCAATGAGAGACTGTCTGTTGACATAGTGGGGCTTTGCTTCGTAGGAGTGGGTAAAGGGGGTGCGTCATGGAAGTCCTTCGTCTCAACTTGATCGACAGACGGAAAGGCATCACAATAATTTTTTTCGCAGACCGTTGTCCCACGCGTAGCGCGCGTCTGTAAGTAAAACATCAATACAGCCATTCAGTTCAATGCGTTCGCTTTCCGTCGTCTCTCCGATCACAACGACCTGCGCGCCTCTGTTTTGAAAAATTTCTTCCACGCGTGTTACGCGTTCTTTTTTTACTTGTATCACAAAACCACCGCTTTCACCGAATAATAATTTTTCCGGATCAAGACTGCCCGGAATCGTCGCATTCACTCCAATCATGTTGTCAAAGCACATCTCCGCAATGCACGCGGCAACGCCGCCATCCGAGATATCATGCGCGGCCAAAACATATCCATGATAAATAGCATCTGTCAGCGCAAAAATTTGCGCTTCAACGTCCCGCAGGACCGGTTTTGGTACATTGGCGCCAAGTTCGCCAATGATGTCGTAGTAAACACTGCCTCCACATTCATCTTTTCGCTCGCCAACAAGAAGAATAGCGGAATCCTGCTGCTTAAATGCCATGGTGATAGCCCGGGACACGTCGCGTAAACGACCAAGGCAGGCGATAACAGGACTTGGGGCTATCGCGCCCTGTCCGGATTCATTGTAGAGGGAAACATTCCCGGAAATAATTGGTATGGGTGCTGTCAGATAATCTTTAATGTGAATGCCGCGCTGTGCATCGGAAATACCACGAACAGCTTCGACAAACTCCCACATTTGATCGGGTTTTTCCGGGTTGCCAAAATTCAAGCAGTCAGTGAGCGCCCATGGTGTCGCTCCAACGGCTGCGACATTGCGGCATGCTTCCGCCACGGCATTGACAGCGCCCCAGTACGGACTGATTTTACAATAGCGTGGGTTGTGATCAACAGACAGCGCAATGCCGATTTTTTTGATTTCGGCCGGCCAGCGTGGGTCATGAAACGGTCGCATCACGCCGGCATCAGCGTGTCCGGGTTCAATAACAGTAATTCCTTGAACCTGCTTATCATATCTTTCATAGATAGGTGAACGCGATGATACGTGCTGGTGGGATAGAACTTGCAAAAATAAATCATCAAGCTTGGCAGACATGTTTGGGCGGTCCGGCTCTGTATAGGTTCTCTGCGGCGCCTGAAATGGGCGCTCGTATTTGAGTCCCGCTGTTACCGCACGCGCCGGCGCGTCAACAACATACTGCCCCTGGTACGTTGCGATAAATTTTGGATTGTCTGTTACTGTCCCAATAACTTTGGCCATTGCCCCTTTAGCAATGTGGGGGAGAGAAAATGTGTGGTTGTAGTGCTTAACAATAATATCGGTGATATCCGGCGGCGCAACCCACATAAATCGCTCCTGCGTTTCCGAGCAGAGGATAACGCTTGGATCCAAATCATTCATTCCAACAAAGACCTGATCCAGGTTAATAATAGCACCCATGCCCGCGCTATCCGCAAGCTCTACTGCCGCGCAGGCAATGCCGCCGGCGCCAAGATCTTTGAAACCAACCGCGTGTATAAGATTTTTTTCTTTCAACAACTCAAAAAGTCCGTATGTTGCTTTCAACAGGTGCCGTTTCAAAAAAGCATTTGGCTCTTGAACAGCTCCTTTGTTTTGATCTTTTTTATCGTCCGCAAGTTCGACAGAGGCAAAACTCGCGCCGCCAAATCCGCTGTTGTCCGTTGGTTTACCAACAAGGATGATATCAAAGCCATCGGCATGCTCAGGCGCGCGCGAGTGGATAATATCATGTTCACCCAAAACACCGAGCGTTACGACGTTGACGAGGCAGTTTTCATTGTAGCTTTCGTCATAATACGCGTCGCCGGCAATATTTGGTACACCAATGGGATTGCCATACCCGGCAATACCGGCGATCACGCCTTCGTGAATCCACCCGGTTTTGGGGTTGTTGAGCGCTCCAAAGCGCAGTGAATCCGCGCACGCAATGACCTTTGCACCCATGCAGGCGACGTCACGGACATTCCCCCCAATGCCGGTCGCGGCTCCTTCATATGGGACAATCTGCGATGGGTGATTGTGAGATTCATGACTCATGACAATACCATACTTTTGTCCGCTGGTATCGCGCGAAATTTCAACAATTCCTGCATCCTCGCCAGGTCCCAAAATGACATTGGGTCCATCGGTTACAAATTGTTTCAAAAGGTGTCGCGTACTTTTATAGGAACAATGTTCAGAACCCTGTATAGACCATAAAATCAGCTCAGTTACTGTTGGCGGGCGGTTGAGGATATGGCGTTGAATTTTTTCCGCTTCATCGCGCGTGAGCTGAATTTTGTAATCCAAAAATTTGCGTTGTAACTGCGCATCGTCAAGCGATAGGACGTCAATTGTATCCACCGTATGCGCCATACCTGATTTCATATTGTTAGTACCCATCCGCTATCACTTCTGCGCTATCTCCCTCATCAATGTTTCCTCTCGCCCGGGTCCGACGGAAACAATGCTCACGCGGCAATCAACCGCTTTTTCGATGTATTCAATAAACGTTCGCATGGAGGCGGGAAGCGCGGCGTACCCGTGTGAAATGCAATATGCGTACTCTTTTTTGTTTAGTGGTCCCCAGCCCCGAAATGACTGATACATTGGCTTGGCCGCGCGCATCTTTGTTAGGCTGGCAGGCATCTCATCATACCGCTCGCCATCAATATCATAGGCAACGCACAGTTGTATCTCGTCCATGCCACCCAGCACGTCAAGTTTGGTGAGTGCAATATCCGTCAGTCCGCTGGTGCGTACAGATTGCCGTATTTGTACAAGGTCTGTCCAGCCAACGCGGCGCGGTCTTCCCGTGGTAGTGCCATATTCGCCGCCCTTGTCTCGCAGGATCTGCGCCTCGTTCCCCAAAATTTCAGACGGAAAAGGACTGACTCCCACACGGCTCATATATGCTTTTACCAACCCAATCACGCGCGCGCCGCCGGGTAGCGCGACACCGGAACCCACTGCTGCGTAGCCTGCCACATTGTTCGTGCTGGTCGTGTGCGGGTACATGCCATGATCCGGATCAAGCGACATCCCTTGCGCGCCTTCAAACAAAATATTTTTTTTGGCCTTCATAGCGCGATGAAGCACCAATTCCGTGTCACAGATATACGGAGCCAGCTTTTGTCCAAAACGCAGATACATGTTGTATATATCATTGACTTCCTGCGTATACTCGTACCCAAATACGCGCCGTATAATGGACGCGTTAAATGTATAGGCCTTTTCCAATTTTTCTCTGAAAAGGGCGGGCTCGAGCAAATCAAGCATGCGGATACCGTGTCGGTATGCCTTATCCGCGCAAACAGGCGCGATGCCGCGTTTTGTGCTGCCCGCGGAAAGAGACCCCTGGTGATTACCAAGGGCTTCATCCAGCGCAATGTGGTATGGCATGATGACGTGTGCGCGTTCGCTAATCCGTAAGTTCGGTTCTATACCACGTTCTTTCAACGTGCCAATTTCTTCAAGTAATACGTTCGGATCCACAACAACGCCATTCCCTATAATCGATATTGCGCGCGGATACAAAACACCTGAGGGTATCAGGTGCAGCTTATATATTTCATTGTTGACCACAAGCGTGTGGCCGGCGTTGTTACCACCCTGAAAACGCACGACATAGTCGGCTGACGCGGCAAATACATCTGTTATTTTTCCTTTTCCCTCATCTCCCCATTGAGACCCGACAATAATCGTGACGTTTGACATACATCCACAAGCTTAACTATATATCTTCGCACGACAGGCTGCTGTTTGAGATTTTTCACCAAATAGGACGTGTTTCTTTATTGTATGATCTGCTTTTTTTCGCGGAACCTTTTTCTTTCTTCGCAAAGTACCGTATTCCATAACAGCCGGGCGACAGTGATCGGTCCGATACCGCCAGGGGTCGGTGTGACCGCGCCGGCGACACGTTCTACTTCTTCCACATGTACGTCTCCATACATCTTTCCCGCGTCAAAATCAACACCCGTATCGATAACAATGGCTCCGGGTGAAACCATGTCACCTCTGATCAAGTGTTTTTTGCCGACTCCCGTGACAATGATATCGGCGTCTAAACACCGTTCTTTCGTGTCCGGCGTTTTGCTGTTACAGGTTCGCACACTGGCGCTTTCATTCATCATCATAATGGCAAGTGGCTTGCCAACAAGCGGACCGGTGCCAACAATGGTGACACGTTTTCCCACCAAATCAACATTCAGATGATGCAGTACAGACATCACCGCCCCCGGCGTTGGGGGAACCATATGGTTGGTTTGCATGACAATCTTTCCAAGATTTACGTCGGTCAGGCAGTCAACATCAACCTCCGGACGAATCATGTTGATGACCGTACCGGTATCAATGTGCTTTGGAAGCGGAAGTTGCACGATAAGGCCGGACAGCAAAGCATCGCTCTGAATGGCGGTAAGGCGCGCGAGGAGCTCCTCGGTGGTTGTAGTAGAAGGAAGGGTATGGAGCGAGAATGCCATGCCAACTTTTTCAGCGGCTTTTCCCTTTCTGCCCACATAGGTTTGAGATGGCTTATCTTCACCAACCAAAACAACCGCCAATTTGGGTACTTCACCGGCAAGAGCGAGCTGCTCCACCGCGGCCTTGGTCTTGGCCAAGATAAGAGAGGCAATGCGTTTTCCATCGATCAATTTTGTCATAGGGCTCCGCTATTGTAGCAATAGTTTCGCCATTGGTCAAAGCGAAGAAAGCGATTGAGCAGGACGCGGAAAGATGATAAACTACTGGAGTTATGATCCTCTCAAAGAAGAATAATGCATCAAATCGCGCGTCGGCTCCCGACCAGTCGGTGGCACGTCTGCGGTCAATAGGACTTGCGCTGGTCGTGTTTGCTTGTGTTATCGTTGTTCGGCTTTTTGACCTTATGATTTTGAACCACGCGTTCTATGTACAGCTGGCGTCCGGCGCGCACGAGCTGTACGCCGAGTTGTTTCCCAAACGGGGGACGGTATTCGCGCAGGATACACGAACCGCGGAAGAGTTTCCACTGGCAATGAACAGGGATGTCTTTATCATGTACGCTGACACGCGCGAAATTACCGCGGACACGCAAGCGGAGCGAAACGCGAGCGAACTGTCGGGTATCCTCGGGTATGACGATGAAAAAAAATTGGCGGTTTATCTGCAGCTGAATAAGAGGGGTGATCCCTATGAACCGATAGAGCAATCTTTGGAAGAAGACATCATGAAGACGATTGAAGACAAACAGTTGCCCGGTATTCATTTTATACGCAAGCCGCAGCGGTACTATCCCGAGGGTCGGCTTGCGTCTCAAGTGATGGGTTTTGTCGGCAAAACGGATGAGGGTACTGATGTCGGCCGCTACGGGCTGGAGGGGTACTGGCAGCGAGAGCTGGCCGGGACGGGTGGTTTTTTTGAAGGCATCAGAAGCGCGAAGGGGAAACAAATTCCTCTGGCCGGTCGAATTTTTCAAGAGGCCGAAGATGGTGCTGATCTTTTGCTGACCATTGATCGAACCATACAATTTCAGAGCTGTGAAATATTGCGCAAGGCGATGGATGAGTACGGGGCGCAAAGTGCGAGTTTAATTGTGATGGAGCCGTACACCGGGGCCATTTTAGCCATGTGCAGTTTGCCGGATTTTAACCCAAATCAATACAACGAAGCGGAGAGCATAGACGTTTTTAATAACACGTCAATTTTTACCGCGTACGAACCGGGCTCGGTGTTTAAACCGGTCGCCATGTCTGCGGCAATTAATGAAAATATCGTTCAGCCCGGATCTGTGTTTCATGATAATGGTTTTGTCGAGGCCGGCTGTACAAAACCGATTCGTAACTCAAGTGAAAAAGAATATGGTGATCAAACCATGACCGGCGTGCTCGAAAATTCCATTAACACGGGCATGGTGTATGTGGTCAATCAGCTTGGCAAGGAAAAATTTGTTGAGTACATTCAGAATTTTGGGTTTGGCGTCAAAAAGGGGATTGGATTGGATACGGAGGGCAGTGGCACGATAGACACGCTCTATGAAAAAAAGGGCAATGACATTGACTGCTATACCGCGACCGCGTCTTTTGGGCAAGGAATTACGGTGACGCCGCTGCAAATGGTTACCGCCTTTGGCGCTATAGCAAATGGTGGCAAGTTGATGAAGCCGTATATTGTAGAGGAAATACGATACAAAGAGGGCCAAAAACAGGGGAAAATAGAGCGAACAAAGCCGGAGGTGGTGAGAGAGGTTTTGTCCGGTCGGGCGGCGTCACTCGTTGCCGGAATGTTGGTAAGTGTTATCGATAGCGGGCAGGCCGGTGCCGCGGCTGTGCCGGGATACTATGTCGCCGGCAAAACGGGTACCGCACAAATTGCCGGCCCCGGTGGATATTCTGAAGATACCAATCATTCGTTTGTCGGGTTTGCTCCTGTTGATGAACCGGCGTTTGTCATGATTGTAAAATTTGAAAAACCGCAGCGCGCGTTTTCCGTGTCAACCGCAGCGCCGGTGTTCTCGCAGGTTGCGTCATTTATCCTCAAATATTACAATGTTCCGCCGGCCAGATAACAACCTGAGCCGGCTGCAAACTGATTGACAATGACGTTTTTTTCAGATATGCTAGTCGTCATGTCAGGGTAGCTCAGTTGGTGAGAGCACAGGATTCATAACCCTGAGGTCGGGAGTTCGAATCTCCCCCCTGATACACGCCCTTCGCGTTATTACACGCATTTATTGCACGGCAAATACGTGCACGACGCTGAGGTCATCTTCACTATCCGCTCTGCGCTCAAACAGATAGATAAGACCGTGCTCGCGGTCAAACGCAGGAGCGCCCAGGATGTATCGTTTTTCGCGGACAAAATCAAAACCCGGATCGATCAGATATGGGTCAAGATTGAGTGTGGCATATGGCTGCGGTTCATGCGGACCAATTTTTCCTTGCGCGACAGCGGCCAAATCAGCCGGGTTATAAAAAATCATTTGCGCTTGAATTCCTTCGCTCCACCACCCTCGTTGGTCAAATGGAAAATCCGGCACGTCCGGATAGACTTCATCTTCGTCTCCACTAGTTGGGTAGACCACGCCATTGCCAAATCCATACCATGTTTCACCAAGCGCTTTTGTCCCGAAAAAAACCAGCGCCGCCGTATCTCCCTTTGTCAGCCATTCAGCTCCGCTCCATTCATCCGATTCACTGAAGTTTTTCATTTCCATCTCAGGGTCATTCACTATCTCCGGGTTCCCGGGTTCTTGAATGCCGTATAAGAGCAGTGGGGTCGCGTCAATGGTGGTGTTTGGCTTTGGCGGATTGCCATGTTGCCATGGTCCAATAGCAAATAGCGCGGGTCCTCGGCCGGACCAGTTGCCATCTCGGAAGCGTCCGGTACCAAGTCTGCGGCCCTGCACATACGTGTCAGCCCAGTCTGACGGAATTTCAAACAGGTAGTCGTTGGTTGCGTAGCTGGTAAAGCCATCAACATACCATGCCCCTGCCGGCTCGGGGTTCGCAAGGTTCAGCTCGCTCCATCCGTGCGTGGGTGAACCGTCCTCAAAGTGCTGACCCCATGAAAAATAGAGCTTGCCTGTTGTGTGCCCTGCCTGGGGAGGCAGGTACGCAAGTCCTGCGCGAGGGATCTCCTGCTCGCCAAAAAGTTTCCCGCGGATTTCAGCAAACGGTTGAATTGTGGTTGCTGTATTCAAATCTTCAAGATTTTTGCTTATAACGGGTACCGGAATGCTGATTTCAGAAACCATTTGCTGGTAATCGTGGCCAGTGGCAAACAACGAGCCGGGATATCCATCGTTCGGTCCGGTAGAATCACCGGCAGGATAGAACGTGGCCGCATAGCCACTCCAGCCCCAGCCGGAGCCCCCGGACGGTTCCGGCAGTCGAAAGGCGCCTTTATATACAATATCCGATGGCGTAATCAGCTCGGATGGCAATGTGCTCGGATCAATAGGAGGTGATAGGGCGGAATCCGCCTGTCCACCCGTTCGCAGGGTATCATTGATTGGAACATAAATGAGTGGAGCATTCTGAGACGTGGTTTTCAGGTAAGCGAATGTACCAATGCCAATCAGGACAATTATGATAAGTCCACCAATCAACAGTGCCGACTTCCTTGATCGAGGCGGTTCCGATGGCGGAATTTGAGACATTTGATCTTTTGTTGGGGTTTCATCCGGCATAATATATGTGGGAAAAGAAAATTTATTTTACTTCGAATACATGTACAATACTTTTTTCATCCTCGTCAGCCATTCTTTCAAAGACGTAGAGATATCCACGTTCTCTATCAAAAGCGGCAGCACCGAGAGATTGTTTTTTATACCTGCCGTAATCAAATCCCGGATCAAACAAGTACTGATTAATGTTGATACGGGCGTATGGTTGCGGCTCATACGGTAATTTTGTCCCTTGCGCAACTGCCGCCAAATCGTTTACATCGTACAACATTATTTCACCATGGATGTCTGAAGACCACCAGCCGCGCTCATCGTGAGGAAAGGCGGGCACTGGAGGATATACTTCTCCGGGATCACCGGCTGTCGGGTACACGACCCCGTTTGAAAAGCCATACCATGTGTTGCCATCCGCTTTGGTTCCCACAAATGCCAGTGCGGCTTTACTCCCTTTTGTAAGCCATTCCGCGCCGCTCCATTCGTCGGATTCGCTAAATCCGTTCATCGCCTGATTGGCATGATTTATTATTTCAACATTGCCTGCCTGGTGTTCACCATAGAGAAGAAGGGGAGTCGCAGGTAGTGTTGCATTTCTTGCAGGAGGATTGCCACTTTGCCATGGGGCTATGGCAAATAAGGCAGGCCCGCGTCCTGACCAATTTCCATCACGAAAGCGACCTGTGCCAAGTTTTTTTCCGCCCAGATATGTATTTGCCCAGCTGGTTGGGATCTCAAACAGGTAATCATTGGTGGTATAGTTGGTGTATGGCCCCACCTTCCATGCGCCGGCTGTGCCGGGGTTTGATAGTGTGAGATTGCTCCATCCATGAGTGGGTGCATTGCTAAACTCGAAATGCTGTCCCCAAGAAAAATATAGTTTGCCATTTGTTTGACCATTTTGGGCCGGCATGTACGCCAGTCCCTGTCGTGGAATTTCAAGCTCACCAAACAGGCCGCCACGAATGTCTGCAAACGGTTGCAAAGTGGTTGCTGTCGGCAGGTCTGCTATGTTTCGCGAGATAACCGGCCGAGGGATACTGATTTCAGACACCATTTGTTGGTGATCATGACCAACCGCAAAGAGGGAACCTGGAAATCCGTCCGCAGACCCGTTTGGATCGCCGCTTGGGTAGTACGTCGCGGCATAACCGCTCCATTCCCAGTTTGATCCGCCGGACGCGGCCGGCAGTCTGAAGGCGCCTTTGTACATAATATCGGACGCGGATAGGCGCGTCGCGCGCACGCTGTCACTCGAAGAATCGTTGCGTGAATCGTCCACTGATTCCGGCGTGGAGCGCTCTCCCTCCGGTTCTGGAGCCGTCCGTTCAATCTCTGTGCGGACCGGCGGTTCTGCCGGCTCTTCTACCGGGAGGCTGCGCTGCGGTCCATCATTAAATTCCGAGTCATGGTGTGTCAGTATTCTATCCCAGCGATACTGCAGGCTATTAAATTCATTTTCATCAATAACATGTCTGCTTTTTCCGCTGCGGACAATGTATACCGATGGATCAATTGATGATTTGTAGGCGGCTCCTTCCGGATATACAAGGCTGGCAATTTCATCACCCTCCGAGAGTTCCTGTATCACGCGAGGGTCCACATCTTCTATCCACTCAAACGAATATCCCAAGCCTAAAAAAAATGCTTCATTCCGTATTGGGTGTTTTCTTTGATCCAATATAACATATACCTTTGGATCAGTTACCGTCTTAATGAGTGAACCGTTCATAGGAGAATACCGCGGTCCAAGCGGCATAAAACCAAGCCGGTTATTTGGAATCGCGTTCAATTGTCTGTCGGAAACCGTTCGAACATCACTCCACGATCCAAAATAAGAAAAATAAACACGCGCGTTTCGAAAGGCGCGCTTTGTGCAGTCAGTGTCTATGTAATAAACCGCTTTTGATGAGGATGTCTTGTATGCCGTATCCGGGGGGAGGGTACACGCGGCGGCAGTTACCATGTTGCCATAACCGATCACAATAGCCGCGGCCATCACAAAAAAGATAAGAGAATGTTTCTTCATAAAATGATTTGATAATAGTCATGTAATGATACCTTTTTTTACTTTCCGGGGCAATGCATAAAAATGCGTGTGTCTGTTGCCATCTCGTGCGTGTGATTATATAATGCACATAGTGTCTAATTCATTCCATATACCTGTATGAAAACCGAAGCACTGCCACATGTATCAACAAAGTATGTTTTTTCGGAAAGTGATCTCGTGCTATCCGAAGACAGAAAATATGTTCTGAAAATCAGAGACATGGAAGAGGCGGATAAGCCGCGGGAGAGAATGATGAAGTCCGGAGCCGGGGTTCTTTCCACCGCTGAGTTGCTTGCCGTTATTCTCAATGTTGGCACACGCAAGGAAGAAGTGCTCTCCATGGCGTCACGAATCATCACCGAGTATGGTGATAAAAATATCTGCAACCAGAAAGATCCTGCAATATTGTCCGGTGATTTGGACATTCCCATGACCAAAGCGTGTCAGATTGTTGCTTCATTTGAGTTGGGGAGACGTTTTTTTCAAAAAAATCCGGCGCGGGAGGTAACCATTCGTACGGCCAAGCAGGTGTATCGCTATCTCGCCGATATGAAAACGTTACCAAAGGAGCAGCTGCGAGGATTGTATCTGAACAGCCGTTTCCGTGTCATTCACGATGAGGTTATCTCCATCGGCAGTTTAACCGCGAATGTGGTGCACCCAAGAGAAGTATTTGGCCCCGCGCTTGCGTATTCCGCGGCGGCGGTTATTATCGCCCATAATCATCCTTCCGGCACCAGCACAGCGACACGCGCGGATATTGAAGTGACCGAGCAATTGGTGAAAGCCGGAAAAATTTTGGGAATCGATATTCTTGATCATGTTATCATCGCGAGGAATTCGTTTAGCAGCGTTCCCGTTAAATATTAATGGTTGTGTCTATGGCCGTATCAATATTACAATATGCAGATAGGGTGGTACAGTCACCTGTGGTGAACTGCGACAGTATTCCGCGGTTTCCAGTATTGTGTCTCAACGATAGGGAGGATAGAAAAAGTAATGTTGATTTTCACGTACAGGTGGGAGATTATTTCGCCACGCTTGCCACCATTGTCGGGTTACTGGCTGATGATAATGAAGTGGTTCACTCCCGGCAAAAAAAACTTTCTCAAGATTTGAAAAAGGATCTGATGTACATGCAGGACATGTATCGTATTGTACGAAAATGATGAATTTTTTTCATGACTATAAAAAAAGGCATACCAATGGTGTGCCTTTTTTCCTATGTCACGGTTAAAATCCTGTCAAGACGTCAGCAACATTTTCAATCGTGCGCGTGCTTTTTTTGTACAATTCTGTGTAGCCGCATTGCGTGCACGTGAGCGTAGAGAAACGTTTTCCTTGGACATTGAAAAATTTACTCCACATTCCTCCCGCCACGCGCATTTCCCCGGCTTCCTGCTGTCCGTTTCCGCATTTTGCACAGACTTGTTGAACCAACTGAGCTTTCATATATGTGCTGTTAGGGCTAAGATTGAAGCATTGAAGCACAGGGATACGTTGCTGTCAAGAGCAGGCATTTATTGTGAGTTTGTTATTTCACCGGTTGTCTGCAAGAATTGAAGAGCTTTTTGAATGTCTTCGTCGCTGTTTTCCACGTCCATGTACGGAATAATCGAGAAATCAACGCGGTACGTGCCCGTGCGGCGATTGTAGTAGCACAACTCATTGTTCTGCAACACGAAATCCATGTCAGAAGAAGGTTCAAAGGTGCTCTCATCAGCCGCATGTTTTATCATTTGCAGGTATACGTTGCGATCCTGGGTGCCCTGCGACGCGTTATTCACATATGAAATTTGTACCAGTCCACCTGCCGGAATTGGTACATCATACGGCATGTACGTGTCGGAATGAATGTCGACTTGCGCCAGTACGGTTCCTCTTTGAGATATCTCCAAAAGGGGATACACACCATCGGCAGCCTGGCCTTTTGCAATAAGTCGTATTACCCCAGCAGTAGGAGCCGATATTGTAAACGACATGTTATCCCAGATGCCCATTTCTCCTATTTTATTTGCCTCCAGCGTTCCAAAGATATTGTATTTTGCCTCTGCACCAACCTGCGGAGAAAAATCCTCGGGCATGTATATCTTGGGAGAGACGGTTTTCAGGTCGGCAATTTTTTTGTATCGAATAAATTCAATTGGGAAAAATGTATCATCAACAGTAGTAATGATGGTTGCCTTTGGATCTTGTACAGCGTACGTATTGTTTACTTGTACTGCGGAATCTTTATTTCCCAGTTGAAAACAAAACTGATTATACGTGTCACCCTCATCAATAACAGAAAACAGCGTCGCGTTATTATCCCGGATCAAAACATGGTCCTTTTCATTGAGCATCTCATGATTTCCCGGATAAATTTTATTACTATTTTCTTCATAGCTGGGGGTATACGCTGGCTCCACAGGATTGGTGTACAAGCCGCGCAAATACTTTCCATCCATATCCTCACCAATCGGATAGCCAAGGGAGTGAAGTATGTTTGGAACAAAGTCCATGAATGTAAAATCGCGGATGACATATCCTTTTCGTATATTTGGTCCGGACCAGATAAAAAATCCCGGCGGACCATCCGGATTGGCATAGTGCGCGCCGGATTCAATGGAGAGGGTCAAAAAGAGTCGTATGGGATAGACTTTACCATTTATTTCAATTTCTTTATCAACAGAAGATCGCTTCAAGTCATACCTAATGTCCCCATTTGTGGAATACGTTCTATCAATGGAGTTAAACAAACTATCTCCATCGGTTGTTTTTAAGGCTTTTAAGGCAGACAAAATTTTATCCACGTTTTTTTCATAGTCACCCTGCGGCACAATACCATTCACTTGCCTTCCCTCCAAATTGATACAGAGCCTTCTGTCCCAGTCAAAATCATTGTTGCCACATTCAAATGCGATGCTGTTGGCATAGTCAATCTGTCCGGCCTCATTTTTCTTCAAAAATCCAAGTATTTCAAGAATAATGTTAAACCTATCAAATCGCCATCCGGAAACCGGGTCCACAAAAAAACCTGAATCTGCGAACAGAATCACATGTGTGTTTGGCGTCGCCAGGTTCAGATACTCACCAAGCAGGACGTCTTTGGATCGGTATATCTCATCGACAAAGTCACCATACTTGGCTTGCAGTTCAGGATTGATCGGTTCTTTGAACTCTTCCGGCTTTTTAAATTTCAAAAAAATGTGTTGCGTCCCGTCCAACACGTCATCTTCTTGAAACAAGAAGTCCGGTTTTTCCTTGTTAAACGCGTACAGGCTGTTTGTATTAAACAATTCATTGAAAAGTGTGAATTTTTTATGCGCGGCGGCAAAATAATTCGCATCGTTAATATCCTGAGCATCCGGCAAATCGAGTGCAACACCATTGATAAAAGATGTCAGGCCAAGAATTTTTGCCGTATTTGCAAAAATGCCGTTCCGTACGGACGCTGGCTCTATTCCTTTTGTCGGGTTTATAACAGCAATATCAGAGATCGTGTAGCCATTTTTTATTTCAATCGGGTAACTTGCTGTCCAGCCGAATAATCCTATTTTAAATCCTTTTTCCTCTAAAATATTCCAGATTGCCTTTGCCTGGCGATGGTCAGAACCCACCAGGTTGTATGTGCCGGATCCATCATCGCCCGCCACAAAATTATTAATCCCATGTTTGGCCGGCAGCTTGCCTGTTGCCACGGATGTCCACTGGGGAGGGGAGACAGGTGGTTCAAAGGTTTTTATTCTCCCCATGGTTCCACTGTCGAGCAGCTTTTTGAAATTTGGAAGTTCCCCCCGAGTAATCATTTCTTGTATATACGGCCAATTGGCTCCATCAAGTCCCAAAAATAGGACGCGGGGACCACCATCTATGCTCGCATCAGATAGTAATGCGGAGGATACAGGGTCTGTTTCCCCGGGTAAAGATAATTTTGATGAGCGAAAAAATTGAATAATCAATACAGCGCCGGCTAGCAATAAGACAATGCTACCGCCTATGAGTACTTTAACGAACCATGATTTTTTATTACTTTCTATAGGACTTTCCGGTGGAATTTGAATTTGTGGATCCATACGGTCATTTATATTTACTAAATTTTGTGTACTTTGTAGTAATCAACATTTTTTATCTCACCTGTCGTCTGAAAAATTGGAGCACTTTCTGAATATCTTCGTGGCTAATCATTTACCTGATGTATTTTACCATACTTTGTTGCCGTAAACGAGAGATAAAAATTTGAGACAAAAAAAGAACCTTTCCGGAAAAAAGTCCTTTTGTGTAGCCTCAAGGGGAATCCCTGCCGGCAGGCAGGAAACCCTTTTTAGGAAGAACATCGGTAGCCTCAAGTTCTTGTTACTCGAACTTAATGGAGGCATTCATACAGGAATTAAGAGAGTTAATATACTTTTTCGCACAAAATAGTTGTTAGGGGGCCTTTTGAGATATTGCTATGGAGGGTAGGACTAAGTTATGGGTTGCCTGGATACTATTTGTAACTGTCCCGTTCGGATAGTAAGTAGAAATATTATCTAAATTATCTACAGCGCGAATGGTTTCTATTATATAATCTCCGAATATGGTGGGTTGAATTCCGTGGTCAATTGTTTCAGAAAAAGTACAATATCCTGTAGTTGCACCTTCAAAGTTACAGTTCGGTCTCAAATAATAACCATTTGGGTAGCGTATATCAAAGATTAGATTTCCCATGCCTGTGGGATCTTCCGCCGTAACAGTAAACGTGACAATGAGACCAGCCTGCCCTGTTGCAGGCGATATTGAAAGGCTTGTAATCCAAGGACCTGTAGAATCATTCGGTGTCGGTGTTGAAGATGGTGTATTCTCTGGTATAGCAGGTGTCGTCGTAGCAGACACCGCAGGAGTAGCGGGAGTTGCAGGCGCTGCACCACCACCTCCACCACTGTTTGGAATTGCAGGCGTAGCTGGAGTAGAAGTTACTGGTACTGCAGGCACAGCTGGAGTTGATGAAGCACTATCGGTTGGTATAGCGGGCGTTGCTGATTGTTGGTTTCTATCGTGTTGTTCTGGTTTCTCAAAAGCCTTCTGTCTTCCAATTGTCCCTTCGCGTAAGGTGAGTTTATAAAAGATGCTATGGCCTATCATACGAATATCTTCTACTTGTTCGCCATCTACTTGGATAAGCTCTCTGTTTTCAACATAATAGACCTTGTTGTTGCCCGGTGTTTTTACAAACATGCCATCGTGCGGTATCGATTGGTTTATATCATCTCCGCGATCCGTATAGTTCGGCCAAAATGAATCGTCAACATCTCGCACTAGGGTTTTCCAGTTATTCCCGTATAACTCTTCAGCAATATTTTCACTGTTAATTCTTCTGAGTTTGTTTCCGTGTTCTATAACAAATACATCGGGAGAGATAACAAGTTTGACTAGTCGAGATCCTGGTCTGTAGTTCACAGCATAAGGAGCCTCTGATGGTAGAGGATAATTGTTGGTGCATTCAGGTGGTATTTCAATAATATTTTCAAATCCATCATACCAGCTATGGAATACTTCTGATGTTGGAAAGTACAGGCGATTAAGATCATCGTTTATTAGATATACTGCTGGATTGTCAGGTATTTTAAATAAATCACCCGGCTCAAGAGTCGGGCACAAAGCTGCGTTCGAATGTTGCAATGAAATTAAAGATAGTGCGGTAATAGACAATATATAAAATATCTTATTCATATTAGTAAAAAAGTTCTTTTATTATAGAGGTAAAACGCCGCCGCTATCAAGGCATTCAACAATAGTATCGTAAGCAGTAAATTTCTTTGTTTGATTATAGTATTGTGTGCCTTTAGCATGGCACTTGCCTGTTGTCGATTTTTTGACAGCTGGATCAACTATTTCAGCCGTGGGAGGATTAGGTGATGGAGGAGTTTCAACTATTTCAGCGGCTGGAGAAACCGTCGGGGTCTGAACCTCAATGATTATTACAGATGAATCTATTGATGTTTGAGCCTCCGCGCATGCGTTATCAGCCCATAACCCTTTTTTCCCCTCACGAGCCGCAAGTTCCGCGCTTTTAAAATCTTTCTGGTATTTATAGGGCGTGTTATAGGTATATTCGTGTGCGAATCCATCCGAAATTAGAGTAAGCCCAACATTCTGTCCATCATCTAAAAAGGGATAGCGAAGCAGACGACCATAAATGTCTTTGTCGCCCTGTGAGGCATCTGCTTCGAGAATAACATACTTGTTCAAGAGTAGTTCAGTGGTTTTTTCGCTGGCCTCTTTGCCAAAACATTGAACAGACTTACGGGGATCAACTGTCTCAGGAGTATCAATCCCAATCAAGCGAATGCGTTCTGTCTTACCATCCATCATTACGTCAATAGTATCGCCGTCAATAACGCGTGTCACAAAAAAGGAATCAATACGCTCTTCTTCAATTAAATCGGTCGTGCTCGTCGGTTTCACAACCACCAGAGTATCTACAGCGGTATCAGTTTCCTGCTGAGTTTGCTGTGGGCTATCCGTAATCTCCATTGATTTTATAGATGCGATCAGGCTTGCATCTAAAGAATTGGTATTAATTGTTGAAACACCGCAACCTGCGCCACTCAAAAGAACCGTGAAAAGTATAAAAATAATTTTTTTCATGTTATACAATTGGTAGAGCTACAAATTGCTTAGTTCAATGATTTCACCAGTTTCGCTACTTACAGCTTTGATAAGTTCAATCTTTATTCCAGTTGGAAATAGAATTTGGAGGGGATTGTTCGGATTGATTTCGATATTCCGCCGCTATTATATTGCAACAAGAAAGTTTTTTTGTTTATAAAATGTAAGTGAACTCCAAAGAATTATACACTTTTTTTTTCTATCCGACTATAATTGACTACAATAACGATAGATCAGCACGCATGGCAGTTTCTGGAATCTCAAATTGAGACTATCCGTAAAGTGTGCTTAAGACAGCTATTATGCTTAGACTTGTTGCCACAAGAGACAATATGCGTGAAAAATCATCCATTAACCAAAGGTACATTCTCACATGCAGAGGTTCATAGGGCCTGTAGCCGAGATTAAGTATTTTGAGTACATCGCCATCTTTTTCAAGCATGTGACCCTCTGCCAATAGGTCCACGTTATGAACGATATCCGGCGTTGGCCATCCTTCATCCATTGACAGTTTTTCGATCAATTCATTTTTTCTAACACTCGACCTATCTTTGATATTATCCAAAATTGCTCTCTGAATTTTTTTTCTATACGCTTTTCGAGCAGTATTATTCATAAGGATTATCGGGCGTGCCCGTAATTATACACAAAACTCCCACACTCCAAGGAGGGAAGGAGGGGGAGTTTGGCAGTGAGATTAATGAATTGTAGCCTCAAGGGGAATCGAACCCCTATTACCTGGATGAGAACCAGGCGTCCTAACCATTAGACGATGAGGCCATTGTAATACCGCGCTTTGCTATGTATGTAGAATGATAGAGGCGTCTCACCCTACGGGTGATCGGCCGGAGGCCGGCTAACCATTAGACGATGAGGCCTTGAAAGAAGACCGTCCGGGTTGGGGACGGTCCTGTTTGATATTACTGCATGTCTGAGTGCATGGCAGGCGGTGGTGTGTGTATGGCAGGCGAAACCGGAGAAAGAGAAGGTGCTGCATCTTTTTTCCCCTTCAATGCATCCTTCAGTGCTTTTCCTGCTTTAAATTTTGGGACAGTGACGGGCGGAATCTGGATTTTTTCTGTTGGATTTTGTGGGTTGACACCAACACGTCCGGCGCGTGTTTTTGCGCTAAACTGACCAAATCCGGCAATATTAACGGTTTTATCTGCGCTCAGCTGCTCAATGACGATGGCAACAAACGAGTTGACCATGTCCTCGGATTCCTTTTTTGAAAGGCCGACTTTATCGGCAATGGCCTGTGCCAGGGCTGCTTTATTCATAGTATTTCAATTTAATCTATCGTGCGTCCATTATACATTTGTTGCTTTTTGCTGTCAATACAGCGGAATTTGTTATCCACATGTAACAAACTTTAAATTCAAAACGACACTAAATTCAAAACAAATATGTTGATGCATTGTTTTAAATTTAGTGTCGTTTTAGACTCTAGTGTTGTTTCGGATGTTTTGACTCTACTTACCGTGCGTACTCTATTGTTCGTGTCTCGCGGATGACATTCACCTTAATTTCACCCGGGTATTGCAATTCACTCTCAACTTTGCGGGCGATATCCTTTGCCAGATTGTACGCTTGATAGTCATCCACCTCTGTCGGATTGACAAAAATGCGCACTTCGCGGCCGGCCTGAATGGCGTAGACCTTATCAACCCCGGGGAAGTCTTTGGCTGTTTTTTCAAGTTCTTCAAGGCGCGCAACATACTGCTCATATGTATCGCGGCGGGCACCCACGCGCGAGGCGGAGATGGCGTCTCCGGCCATGCAGAGCTTGGTGAGCAGCAGTGGGGGATTGGTATCGTGGTGTGTCAGGGCGACTTGCGCCGTGTCCTCATCCATGTTGAATTTTTTGAGGATTTGGTATCCAAGTTCCGTATGAGCACCTTGCGTTTCGTGATCAATTGCTTTTCCAATGTCGTGAAAAAAGCCGGCTCTCTTTGCTTTGGAAGGGTCTATGCCGATTTCTTCCGCCATGAGCGCGGACAAGTATCCGACCTCCAGTGAATGGTTCAAAACATTTTGGCCATAACTGGTTCGGTATTTGAGCCGACCGACAATGGATGTCAGTTTTGGATCAATACCCACGATGCCCATTTTGTGGAGCGCTTCCTCACCCGATTTTCGCAAATCAATAGCAAGATCTTTTTTTGCCTCTTCAATATACTCTTCAATTTTTGCCGGCTGAATGCGGCCATCTGTGATTAATTTTTCAACAGCCAGTTGGCAAACGCGTCTGCGGATGGGGGAGAAGCTGGAGATGACCAACACTTCCGGTGTTTCATCAATGATCAGCTCGCATCCGGTCATCCGTTCAATTGTTTTGATATTGCGGCCTTCTTTTCCAATGATACGCCCTTTCATTTCTTCGGACGGCAAATTGACCACGGTGCCGGTTGTCTCTGCCGCGTGATTGCAGGCGGTTCGTTGCATGGCGCCCACAACAATATCTTTTGCCTTTTCCTCTATTTCTTCCCGTGTTCGCTGATCCAGCTTCATGCGCAAATGCAGCAAGTCATCCTTAGAGGACTCTTCAACCACTGACATAAGCTCACCCTTTGCTTCATCCTTTGAATAGCCGGAAATGGTTTCAAGCTTTGTGACCGCCTGATCGCGTGCCTGCTCGACTGTAACTTTTATCTCTTGGATTTCTTTTACTTTTTCCTCCAGCTTCGCTTTTCGGTCATCGAACTCGCTAATTTTTTTGTCAAACATGCTTTCACGCTGCTCCAGTCGGGCGCGCGTTTTATCCACTTCTTGTCTTCGTCTTTCCTCCTCCTTTTTCGCGTCGTCAATAAGCGCGATTGACTTTTCCTTTGCCTTGAGAATAATTTCTTGCTCTTTATTTTTTGCTTCTATAAGGCGCTTTTCCGCCAGCGCCTCAACCGAGTTTGCTTTTGCTTGGGCCATTTGCATTCGCAAAAAATACCCAAGGGCCACGCCCAAAAGTGCGGAACCGGCAAGACTTAAAATTATTTTTTCCATAAAAAACTCCTATTACAACCATAGGAGCATCAAGAACCATCCGTTTTGCCACACGCAATCTAAAGCAACGCCATTTGGAAATGCTTTCTACTGTGACAAAATTGAATCATAAATATAGTTGAACTGGATGGATATTTGGCTTAATTGACCGCTTTTTTATCCCTCTTTGGTCAAAAGTCCTCTCGACACTCTCGTGGCTTTTTGTTGAAATGAGTGTCTGTAGTGTAACAATACGTATGCAAATTGTCAATGGAGTTGTAAAAGCCGCTAAAATTGGCTAAAATACACATTGATTTTTGAATTATCAGTTCTACTGATAACATGAGCGTAATCCACCTCATCGGTGTAATCAATGATTATGTCGTTAGCCAGGAAGACAACTTTTATGACACTTGCGTCGGTCGGACAGAAGATTGTCGCTTTTTTATATTTCACGCTCATTGCCAGATCGCTTGGCGCCGAGGGAACAGGGCAGTATTTTTTCGCACTGTCGTTTACCACGGTGTTTGTTGTGTTTGTGGACTTGGGGCTCACCAATGTCCTTATCAGGGAGTCGGCCAAGTCTCTGGATACGATTCAGTCATTTTTTTCTACCATCCTTTTTTCAAAAATTATACTGGGAGTCCTGTCATATATCACAGCGGTTATTGTTATAAATCTGGCAGGATACTCTGTGGATATTCGGCATTTGGTGTATCTCTCTGGCATCACGATGCTGTTTGATTCCCTCCACTTAAGCATTTTTGGCGTGTTGCGCGCGATAGGAGATATAAAGTGGGAAGCCATTAGCGTTGTTGGATCGCAGTTGATCACGCTTGTTCTTGGGTCTCTATTCCTCTGGCTGGGCATGCCCATTATCTATTTGATATTTGCGTTTACTGTTTCAAGCGCGCTGAACGCGCTGTTTGCCGCGGCAGTGCTTAGTCGCAAGCATGGCATTGTGTTGCGGCCGGCGTATGACAAGCGGATTTTTTTTCATGTCGCGCGGATTGCCGTGCCCTTTGCGTTGGCAGCGGTGTTCGCGCGTGTATATTCGTATGCCGACTCTCTCATATTATCAAAATTGGCCGGGGACGCTGCGGTCGGTTGGTATTCAATTGCCTATAAAATAACGTTTGCTTTTCAGTTTGTTCCGCTTGCGTTGGTAGCGGTGTTTTATCCGCGCTTTAGTGAATATTGCGAAACAAACAAAGAGAAACTCGCTCGCATGTTTGAGCTTTCTATGAAGTATTTGCTCGCTGTCGCGTTTCCCATTGCCGTGGGCATCGCGGTTCTTGCCAAGGATATTGTGCTTACGTTGTACACTGTGGAATACATGCCTTCCGTGCGTGCGCTTCAAATTCTTATTTTGAGTCTTATCTTTTCTTTTGTCAGCTTTCCAATTGGCGCATTTTTGAACGCCTGTCACAAGCAGGTGCATCAGACAGCCATTGTAGGCTGTGTCATGGTGGTGAACATCATTCTCAATCTGCTCCTTATTCCTCCATATGGCGTGGCCGGTGCTGCGGGAGCCGCGTTTATTGGCAATGTGCTTCTTGCCGCATTTGGGTACGCAGTGGTGCCCGGCGTCACAAAGATTCGACATTGGTTTTTGTTTAAGACGCTGCTACAGGTAGGTGCATCTGCCCTGGTCATGGCCGCCGCAGTTTGGTATATCAATCTGTCTTCTTCATTTTTATTGAGTATTTTGATTGGAGCGATTGTGTATCCGGTCATGCTGTCTGTCACACGGGCGTTGACAGCACATGACGTGCGGAGTCTGCGAGGTTTACTGCGGCGCGAGGTAGTGATTACGCCCGAATGATTTTTTTCATTGCCGCGACCGGCCCTGAGTGTTAAAATGGCATAAGACATCACAAGAGAAGCCGACTCACAAATGCCTATTGCTTAGTTCCTAGTTCTTATAGCTTCGTTCTTATTTCATACCACTGTGAAAAAAACACTTATCATCACACTTGAATACCCGCCACAAATTGGCGGCATTGCCACATACGCGCACCAATTCTCTTTGTCGCTTGAACGTGACGATGTGATTGTTCTGGCGCCACCCATAAAAGGAGATACGGAATTTGATAGTCAACAACCAATAAATATATTTCGGCGTACGTTTTATTACAAATTTTTCTGGCCTCGCTGGCTCAAATTGTATGTTGTCATAAAGAAAATTGTAAAGACCTATGAGGTGGATGTGATCCATCTTCATCATATTTTGCCGGTGGGCTACGTTGCTCGCATGATAAAGCGTAAATTTGGCATTCCATATCTTATTTTTTCACACGGCACAGACATTGCCTATGCCGCGCAAAAGGGCAAAAGAAAAAAAACCATGCTGGTGGCAAAGGGCGCGGATCAAATACTTGTTAACAGCGAAAATTTAAAAGAGAGACTGCTTAAAGAGTTTCCTGAATTGGCAGAGAAAACCGCTGTCCTGTATCCGTGCCCGGATCAAGCTTTTTTGACCGGGCCGGCAGAAGAAATTATCACCTCGTTGAGGCATCAGTACGCGCTGGAGGGCAAACAGGTACTCCTATCCGTCTCTCGGCTTGATGATGGAAAAGGATTCCCGCACTTGATTCGTCTGCTGCCATCTATTTTGGAGCATATACCGCATTTGGTTTGGTTTATTGTGGGGGACGGTCCCAAAAAGGACGTCATTTTGCAAGACATTCAAAAACACAATTTGCAGAACGTGGTTCGATTTATTGGAGAGATACCGCACGCGGATTTAAGGAAATATTATCATTTGGCCGATGTGTTTGTCCTCTTGACGCATCCTGATAATGGAAAAGAAGAGGGGCTCGGCCTGGTGTTTTTAGAGGCCGCCGCGGCCGGGTTGCCGGTAGTGGCCGGAAGAAGTGGGGGGGTGGCGGAAGCAGTGCTGCATGAAAAAACAGGTCTGGTGATTAACCTAAAGCAAGATCCGGAGGGAATTGTAGACGGGATTGTCAAAATGCTCAAGCAACCGGCCTACGCGCAAACACTGGGAGAGGCAGGCCAGGAGAGAATAAAAAAGCAATTCATTTGGAAAGAGCAGCTGAAAGCGATAGACCGATGGCTGTAAAGCCGATCTTGGACAATGCGCAGAGTGTGACATATTATATGAACGATCTTATCTCCATTATCATTCCTGTGTATAATCATGCCGATGCGCTGGAGCGCGCGCGTGCTTCTATTGCAAAACAGTCATACGCAAATATTGAGGTAATTGTTGTAGATGATGGAAGCGATGTACCGGTGACCGTGGATGCTGACGGCATGACGGTTGTGCGGCAAGAAAATGCCGGCGCGCCTGCGGCACGAAACAAAGGATTTGCGCTTTCAAAAGGGGCTTTTGTTATTTTTTGGGATGCTGATATTACGGCAGAAGCTGAAATGCTTGAAAAAATGCATCACGTGCTGCAGTTGCATCCCGAGGCTGCGTACGCCTATAGCAATTTTTGCTTTGGAGAGAGAAAAATGCCGGCGAAAGTGTTTGACATCGAGGCACTTAAAATAACCAATTATATAACATCAACATCACTCATTCGACGGGAATCGGTCATTCCTTGGGACGAAACCCTCCATCGTTTTCAAGATTGGGATGTGTGGCTGACAATGGCAGAGCAGGGGAGTAAGGGTATCTGGATTCCTGAGTATTTATTCACCATAGAGCCGCGCGGCCACGGTGGCATCAGCACATGGCTCCCATCGTTTGCGTACAAACCGCCATGGCGGTGGTTCCCCGGGATTCACAAGCAGGTCATAGCCTATGAAAAAGCGCGCAGCGTTATAGAAAAAAAACATAGTTTATAAAAGTCCGGGTACGCCGGACTTTTTTTGTCGTGAATAAGAACTAGCGTTTATGAAACACCGAATACAATATATCGACGAATCGATCTAAAAATAATACCGGCTGGGCTGCAACCGCAAGCGTGCCTACAAGAAATAAAACACCAAATACGTGAAAAAAAGCCGGCATGAACATGGTCATGATGCCAAAGGCAGTGACGCTCGCAAGAAGTCCAACGTGAAAATCATGATATTCATGCGCAGCACGGATGTGCCGAAGGAGTTCGGCCACGATATAGCCAAGAAAGATGATAAAAATAGTAAATCCAAACATGCCGAGTTCTGCCAGAAGCTCCAAATACCCCCAATCAAATTGACGCGTCGTGATGGTGCTGCCAAGTACCGGCTCAAAAAAAGTAACAGAAGATCCAAGACCGTTCCCGGCAATCGGATGCTTAAATATCTTTGTGTATATTGGCTCCAAGAGCGCGGATCTGGTGTAGGCGCTTGCTTCAGATGATACATCTGCAATCCCGCCAAACCTTCCAGCAATCAGCTCTGTGCCAAAAGATTGCCCACCACTACCGGCAAGATTCAGCCCAACAAAGAGGACAAGAAGCGTAAGCACGGCAAACGCTGATTCTTTTATCCACTTGGATACGGAGTGCTTGTATTTGAGAAGCAACAATGAAATCGCAATAGCAATCAGATATGATCGTGAGAAGTTAATGGCCAAAACGAGGCCGGAGAGGATGATCATGACTCGCCATAACACGTGATGTTTTTCATCGCGCATCAGCAGTGATGCAGTGATAATAAGTGTTGGAACAATGAGCAAATGCTCCGGGGCGACGACACGAAAAAAGCCATTGCCCATGTCTGTAATTTTTCCGAGCGCGAAATCACGGTACCAGTTATAATACGGCCCATGCACTATCTCAAACCCGCCCGCAAAAAGCGTAAAATTAAGTAGGGCAAAGAGCGCGGATCCCAGTACAAAGGCAATAAATAATCGAATTACTATTTTTGGCACATGATGCCTATCGTGCAAGAGGTGATAGGCCGGCAGCAGCAAGCCAAAGAAGCTAAAAGGAATAATATCGGCTGCGACCGCGCGAAATTCATTGCCCATGACAATACCCCTCACAGAAGCAAACACCGTAACAAGCAAAACCGGCACTAAAATATAAAAAAGGCGGTGCGGGACAATCAATCGGTGGCGAAGATCGGGATTGCTCAGCGAGCGGATAGTCCAGATAACAAGAAATGTATAGATAAGGAGGGTTCGAATTGCGAGGCCTCCAAGTTCAAAAAAATGTCCGGAGCCGCCCAGGAGCAATTCACTGACAAGCATGTACCACCCTATATGCTCATTGTGGTATGTTGCCGCGGCAAACGCCAGGATCAATCCGGACACAAAAAAACCCTGCAAAACAGGGTGGGGCGCCATCCAAAATGAAAGAAGGCGAAGCAAAAAAAATAGAAAGACGAACGCGACTGTTTGCCCGTGGTGAAAGGCAGAGGAAGATATTTTTATGTCCGGAAGCGATATCATATGCCAAGATCAGCACCAACAATGCGATGGTTACCGGACAAAAATTGAGATGCAGTCATTACTGTTTTTCCTTCCATTTGCAATTCTACAATTTCAAGAGCTCCGTCCGCTGTTTCAACAAAAAATGCATTGTCATGTGCAGACGCCCTCCCCGGCCGCGATGAGCCAAGATCGGCCGGTTTCACCCGGAGCAGTTTGAGCCGCCGTCCATTCCACGTGGTCCAAATTCCCGGCCACGGTGTCATTGCTCTATATTGATTATAGATGTGTTGCGCACTTTTTTGCCAGTCGACCAATCCATCATCACGCGTCAGCTGCGTGCATGTTGTCGCCGCGCTATTGTCTTGTTCTGCCAGCACCAGCGATCCTGATATATAGGGGGGTATGGTGCGAGCAAGCAGATTTGCTCCCACAACCGCCAACCGGGCATCCAGCTGGGGGTATGTCTCATCCGGATCAATCGTAATTTCTTCTTGGATCAGAATTGGTCCGGTATCAAGTCCTTTATCCATTTTCATAATAGTAACGCCGGTTTTTGTTTCACCATGCAATATAGCAGTCTGGATCGGGGAGGCGCCGCGATATTTTGGAAGCAAGGATGTATGAACATTGAGTGTCCCGTATACCGGAAGTGAAAGCAACCGCTCAGGAATAATATTGCCGTACTGTGCAACAACAGCCAGATCAACGTCCTGCATCTCGGGTACCCATGATTTGAGAGAATCCGGTTGCACAATTGGGATATCATGTTGTAGGGCAACTGTTTTTATAGGTGAAAAAACAACCTCTTTTTTCCGACCTGTCGGCTTGTCAGGCTGCGTCACTACGAGTCCAACCTCAATCATTGGGCTCTTGAGGAGAACCTGTAAAACGGTTACGGCAAATTGTTGCGTGCCGTAGAAAATCATGCGAATGGGAGCGTCCATGTTATATATGGTCTGAATGCGTAAAAACCCACCTCTTTCGTATCCAAAATAGCACAACGAAGGTGGTGCCGGCAACCAAGACTTTGCAAATCCAAATATTTAGTATGAACGCATGCAGAAGCAGCAGGGCCGGGCCGGAAATAGAAATGCTGATGATTGCAATGAAGAGAGAAAATCCGTATGTCTTGGGAAACTGTTGATTGTGATCAAATACACCATAGTGCTGCCACACATGGTTGTGCGTAAAGCCAAGGAACGCGCTCACCCACTGGGCAACAATGACAGGGGTGTCAGCTTGCAAGGCCAGATAAAAAGAACCGAAATCAACTCCGGTGCCAAGAACGCCGACAAGTACATATAACATCAATTCTCTTCGTGTTTTCTTAGTTGTCAGTATTTGCTTCCAAAATCGCATATGTTTTGTTCGCGTGGTCCCAGTACAATAAAATCGTCTGAGACGGTAAAAGGATGTCTTCTGTATTTTTTAAAAATTCAATGTTCTGTTCCGGTATGCCGGCTATCACAGACGCCGCGCCTACAATAGTCGCGTTATTGTTTGGAAATGGACGATCCGGCCGTACCAACACCATCCCCGGCACCGTGTCGCGAAGCTGTTCCATTGCGTGTGAAAGTGTCCTGCCGGTAGTGTACACGTACGCATACTCGGTTGTTGTAGATCGAATCATGACCCACGTTTGGACAGAGACGCTTAGAATCACAAACCATACAAAGCCGCCGATAACATACCGTGCTTTATTCTTCATGACAAGGCTGTGAAGCATGCCGACGAGGATGATAACAGCGCCAACCCTTGGCAAATATGTGTAGCGAGAAGCCATTGGCTCCCACCAGGTAGCGGTCGAAAAAAAAAGTGTCGGTGAAATGGTCACCAAGATCCAGCCAAGACCAAACAAGACGATTTTTTCCTTCCGGAAGGCATATATGACGGCAATAAAAAGGGTAACAATACCAATCCACAATAGTACGGCAGTCGAGTTTGCGAGATTGGGTGGTAATAGAGCAAGCGGAATAAACAGATCAAACACAACAAACGGTATTCGCAGGAGCGCGGACAGTTGCAATTGCCAGGTTCCGGATTCAATCCAAATGCTTTGGCTTTGCCAGACATACTGTTGCCACATGTAAAAGCAGGAAAGGGCGGCGACACAGAGCCAGTAGGCGGCATGCGTGATATGTTTGTACAACGCAGCCGCGCTTACCTTATTATATAAAAAAACAAGGAGCAGAAGCGCAGGGGTGACAATTGCCGTCTCCTTTGTTCCCAGCGCGAGAATAAAAAAGAGAAAGGATGCGCCAATACTGAGTCGACTGTAAGATGATAGATAATAGGTATAGAGCAGCACAGCGCAAATAATAAAGAGAGTCGCGATGGAATGCATGTTTGCACCAATCCACACAAGTGGCTCGTACGCGCCGCCCGCGAGGGCTATCAGGATAGATGATACAACGGCCGAAATAGGGGACTTTGTCAGCCGGAAGACCAGCATACCGGTAAAAAAAGAGACAAACACATGAACCAGTAAGCCGGCAGCAAAATACGGTGCTGCGGTTGCATACCCCCATATACCAAAAAAGACCACATAAAATGCGTTTATAACCGGAGAATAAAATGTGGACATGTGATATGTCAGTACTCTGCCGATAGTACTGTCAATTTTTTGCGCGTGCCAAAGCCATGTAAAATCGTCTGAAAAAAAATATCCTTTCCACATCACCCAGCCGAACAGTGCCAAAGAAATAGCTGTACTCGTGATGAACAGAAAGATGAGCAGTGACCGGTAGTGTTTCATTCGAAAGGTATCCAAAAGAGGAACAATATCCAGCAAATAGCGCGCGCCATCCCTCCATGTTATGGAGGAATTCAGCTGATGGGAAAACGAAATAGGGATGGTTGAAACTGTGTATCCCATTTCATGGGCTCTCATAAGAAAATCTATATCAAAGCTGAATCGATCCTGCGTCACGCGGGGAAGGACTGTTGTTGCCACTGTTTTGTTAAAGAATTTGTATCCGCATTGTGTATCGCGAAAGGGCAATTGGAATAAGCCGCTGACAATTTTTTGGAGACTATTTGATATACATGACCGGATACGCGAGTAGCCTGACACTTGTTTGTTTCGCTCTCGCTGCCCGATGACAATGTCAGCTGTCTGTAGTCGAGACAATACACCGGTGAGCAGATCGGGTGGGTAGGAGTTATCAGCATCAGTAAATCCGTAGACGCGTGCGTCAGCAGATAAAATGCCCTGTTTTATGGCAAATCCCTTACCTTTGTTTTGGGAGTAACTTACTGATGTAACCGTGACATTGCCTTGGGAATAACGCTCCAGACGCTCAAGCGCAGATCGTGTATCGTCAGTGCTGCCGTCGTTGACAAGCACGAGCACTGCTTTTCGGTGTGCTTCTTTGCTACGCAAATATTCACAATATGCGTTGATTGTGGATTCAATACGACCGGCTTCGTTGTAGCACGGAAAAATGATCGCGAGATCGTACATATTTTCAGAAAATTTGTTAGAAAGTGCCTTAGTCTTGACAAAACATATAAAAAGGTATACGTTCAACAGTCTTCTCCATGGAGACGTCACCACAGAACAAGGAGGAACCGTGGGAGTCCACATCATTGATTTGTGCGCGGACGACGGAGGAACTCTGTCGCGCGGCCGCAAGAAGCAACCACCACTGCCGGAGCGACTGCCGGCGCAGCATGACCTCGACCTGGAGGAGGTCGTCCAGACCCCCGAGGTCGGTACGCCGGGCGACCTGCTCGCGGTCGTCCTCGGATATTCCGAGGGCACCGAGTGAGCCGCCAGGGTTGCATGTTCCGCGTCCGTCCCGGGATGAGATGCGGTGACATGATCTGCGCGGCAGCGGTGAAGGCGGGCGTTTCCGCCTGTCAGAAGCATCTCGAGCAGATGCTGCCGCTGGCGCGTGAGTCGCCAGCCGCGGTTGCCGCGCGTCGGGAAATCTCCGGGCGCCTGCTCGAGCAGCTCGAAGGGACGGGTACGCTGACCGGGTATGATGACCCGGAGGAAGACGGCGACTAGACGATCCGCGACAATTCCCCCAGATGCCGACGCTGTTGGCACCCACCAAGGAGAACCCCCCTGTACGCCTCGCGCTGCAGGGGTTCGTTCGTTTTTAAGGACTCCTCGCAATGACACAAAGAGTCAGCTACTCCTAGTTTTTACTCCTTAATCTCTTCTTCTCAATCCACCGTATACACTCCCTTTGCTCTATCTATAAAAAGGATGCCATTCAAATGATCTACTTCATGCTGCACCACACGGGCAAAATAGTTGTGCGCATCAAATGAGAGGGTATTGCCATGTCTATCAAGGGCTTCCACATGAATGTCTCTAGATCGCTTCACCTTTCCAAACGTTTTGGGGACTGATAAACAGCCTTCCGTATCAATTGTTGTTTTGCGAGAAAGTTTGTACCAGATTGGATTTACCACGACCAAATCATGCGCCGCATCAATTGTCCCTTGGATAACGGTAAAATCTTTTATAGCTTCTTTTCCAATAGTAAAAATGCGGATGTTCCGCCCAACCTGCGGCGCTGCCAATCCGATGCCATCATCGCCATACATGGTAGGTATCATCTCATCAATGAACTGCTGCATTTCCGCAGAAGCTAAAACAGAGCGATCAATATCTGCTGATTGCTGCCGAAGCGATTCCGCCGGAAGTGTGACAAGTGGGAGCATGTGGCTGTTCTAAAAAGAAAGAATACTATTTGGCCGCGGATCAATGCGGCATTCTTTTGGTATATATGTATTGAGCCAGATAAGATCATTTTTCCATGTTTCGGGCTCCAATCTAACCAGTATAGCATACCAGTGTTTGCCTCTATAGAAACGCGGATGCATTTCAATAGGATGGGAGAGTGTAATATTTTTTTTGCCATTTGTCAATATTCCATGAAGCTTCGTATACAACCTGGATGCTTCATGCTCTGCCGACGATTTAAACGGGCTGGCAATGAGATACCGTACCATGTATGTGGATGGGGGATACGAGAGTGCTTTTCTCTCTGATTTTGTTTTTTCGTAAAAGTGCCACGGATCGGCCAAATAATGGAAAAAGACATGCTCCGGGTTCAGCGTCTGAAGTAAAAGAGGCGTACTTTCGTTGGCGCAGTAGGTGATATTCAAAATAGTGTGGTACAGCTGCTCTTCTATTTGATAGTCAGGAAGCGCAAGTTCCGTATCAATATCAATGAGAATAACTGCCTCCGTATCACTCCACGTTGCTCGCAAGGCTGCGGCGTGTGTACCAACAAGTATGCGTGGGCCTGTCTGCGCCATAAGCTCAGTTTCAGCATCCACCAGCACAACCGTGTGTGAGTCCGGTGCAATTTTTTTTGCCTCCTTTTCAATAAGCTCAGTCCCCATACCGCGCAACTTTACCATGCCGGATCCGCATGTCGGGCAGACAAGAAGAATTTTTCCATATCGGTTACAGTAGTGGCAGTGCAGCTGATTTTCCTTTTCATGATAAATATATGGAAGATGGCATCCGTCACATGTATTCACATATCCGCAATCAATGCAGGTAAGCGATCTGGCAAATCCACGCCGATTGAGCAAAAGCAGCACATCTGTCTGCGCATTTTTAATGATATCGCTTACCTGCGGTGAAAAAGGGGAATAGTCGCCAGCGCCGCGCTGGCTGCGCATATCAACAATAGTAGGATGACAGCCAGCAATATTCCATACCTCGCGCGCATTGTCTGTCCGCACAAATGACTCAACACTGGGGGTAGAGCTAAGACAGAGCGTGCGTGCGCCAAAAATTGCAGAAAGAAGTTCTGCAACATCTTTTACATGCAATCGTGGGTTTTGATCCCAGTGTTTATGCTCTTTGTGGTGTTCAAAATCAATAATAATATTTTGTAGATTAAAAAAAGGCAACAGCGTTGCTCCGCGCGTGCCAATAATGATTCTTTTTTCTCCGTTGCGAATTTGAAGCCAATGCTCAAATTGTTCTTTTACGGAAAGACGGCTGTGCCAAATAACAATATCGTCATCATGCTCAGGTAAAAGCGCAAGAACTTGATCAATCAGATTGACGGTTGGAACGAGGATGAGTGTTTGCCCATCACCAATATTTTGCTGAAGCAATTTTTGATGTTCGGCTTCATTGGCATAGTTGGAATAAAGACATTCGGTTGCCTCAGGCTTTGACGTGGGGTGCCGCAGTTCTTCCAGCCGGATACTTTGTATTTTTCTTTTTTGCAGTGGCAAGAGTGACATTTTTGCAATGGTACCAAGGGAGGTGCCATACCAGGCCGCCAATATTCTCCAGACATGTATATGTCGTGGGGACACAATGGGGGTGGTATGAACAATTGCGATAAGTTCTTTTAGTGGTTTATCCGCAATTTCCTTATTTCTCTGTTCCGCGTCCATTGACAAAACAATCCCAAAATGTTGGGATGTCCGAATTGGGATTGATACCAGTTGTCCGGGGGTAATAGTGGCCTCAAGCTCCTGCGGAATAACGTAATCGAGCACGTCTATTCCGCGGGGCAGGCGCCGCAGCGGAATAATTTTGGCGTACATAGTTAAATCACAAAATTGCCAACAAGATAGCCAACTCCGTATGGGTATTCGTAACTGTATTTCTGAAACGTAAAGTCCATGTTTTCCATAATACCAAGCAATATAAGGAGTGTACGGTAGCCGCATTCATGCGCCTGCGATACTATATCAGGATCCATTTGAGCGATGGCTGCGACATCTTTCTTTTGTAACAGGTCAATCAGGTGGTTGTCAAACATCGCGCCGCGTTCATTATATTCAATTGGCGCATCCTTGGTGAGGCAGTGAGCCAAATCGCCGGAAGATATGACAGCAATATTTTTACCGGATTCCATAATCACATCTTTGAGCAAGCGGCCAAATTGCATGTGATCCTCGGGAGAGGCGTTACTAAAGCCAATCGGCAAAATGTGGACGTTTGGAAGATGTGTTGTCAAATAGTGAACCGCGACACCGGTGCCGTAAGAAAGTTTTGCTTCGCTGATAAGACGGATGGGAAATTTTCCTTGATTTCCAATATGGCTGATTTTTGCGGCGAGATCCGGTGTCCCCGGCACTGTCAGTGACGTCACAGAGTCGCCAAATTCTTCAAATGACGTGGAAAAAGAGGTATGCGCATTGACAACAAATGCGTCATCATAGCGACCCTCATGCGGCGACAGT
>Ga0210057_1000387_pt1 | contig 73696 bp, 62 predicted proteins | sample CryGeyCG2114_010_2_FD_183968 | JGI IMG/M metagenome (GOLD analysis project Ga0210057, IMG submission 183968) | Groundwater microbial communities from aquifer - Crystal Geyser CG10_big_fil_rev_8/21/14_0.10 (SPAdes) (version 2) | ecosystem: Environmental > Aquatic > Deep subsurface > Groundwater ...
GCCTGAATATCTGCCGGAATACGTGAGTGAATTCTGTGTCAGATTTTCCTCACCAGAAATCTTTATTTCACCTAATGATTATTTAATTAAAACGCTTGTTACTTGTTCCATTTGACAGGGTATACCCAGATTCTTATTATTAATTATTAATCGACCTGAATAACTTTTTTTATTACCAGAATTTGCTAAAATATAGACATGTCAAATCTCGACACCCCTATCAGTGAATTAAACCGAGTTGGTAAAACCACCGCTTCAAAACTTAAAAGATTGGGCATAGCAACTGCCCAGGATTTATTATTGCATTATCCTTTCCGTTATGAAGATTTCAGTCAGATAACCACAATTAATAAGCTGGTACCAGGTGAGCCGGCTACCATAAAAGGCAGGATTGAAATAATCGAAAGCCGACGTTCGCCTAGAAAAAGAATGATCGTGACTGAATGTTTTGTTAATGATGGCACCGGACAAATCAAAGCCGTCTGGTTCCGACAGCCTTATATTACCAAACTCATCCAGAGTGGAGATGAAATTTACCTTTCCGGCAAAGTTGAGGGCGATCTTTTGGATATATATTTTTCCAACCCAATTTACGAAAAAGCCAAAGCCGAACAAACCCACACCGCCAGAATCATCCCGCTTTACCCCCTGACTGAGGGCTTAAGTCAAAAACAATTAAGGTTTTTAATTAAATCCGTCATACCCTACGCCGGGCAATTGACTGATTGGCTACCCGAAACCATAACAAGAGAAGAAAATTTAATTAATCTAGATCAAGCCATAGAACAGATTCATTTCCCGGAAAATTTTTCACGGCTGACTCAGGCCAGAAAACGACTCAAATTCAATGAGCTTTTTTTAATTCAGTTACAATCACAACTTATCAAAAAAGAAATTAACAAAAGCCACGCTCAATCACTCAAATTTCAACAGGCAGCTGTTAAAAATTTCGTTGACTCGCTACCTTTCACACTGACTAATTCCCAGAAAAAGGCTTCCTGGGAAATCCTGCAAGATCTAGAAAAAGACAAGCCAATGAACAGGTTACTTGAAGGTGATGTTGGCTCAGGTAAAACGGTAGTGGCGATAATCGCCAGTGTCAACGTCATCGCTAACAAGAAACAAGTGGTTTTGATGGCTCCCACAGAAATTCTAGCCAAACAACACTTCACTGGCATCGCTAAAATTTTACAGCCACTGGGAATTAATGTCGGCTTGTTAACTAATTCCTTTATTCGTTGTAGTAATACCGACCTTGAGCCCAAAGCTAAAACCAAAGCCGCCCAGAAAAAGGATCAATTAGACTTAATTGCTGCTGGTAAAATAGATTTTTTAATTGGCACCCACGCGGTTATCCAGGAAAAAATATCTTTCAAAAATTTAGAGTTGGTTATCATAGACGAACAGCATCGTTTCGGAGTTGAACAAAGAAAAACCCTTAGAGATAAGTCCGGACAAAAAGAAACAACGCCCCATCTATTATCAATGTCAGCTACGCCAATTCCCCGCTCCCTGGCCCTAACTTTATATGGCGAGCTCGATCTCTCAATAATTGATGAAATGCCGAGAAACAGAAAGAAAATTATCACTGAGCTAGTAGCGCCAAAAGACAGGCCAAAATCATATAACTTTATCAGGAAGCAAGTAAAACTAGGCCGTCAAATTTTTGTTATCTGCCCGCTAATTGAAGAATCAGATCGTTTGGGAGTCAAGGCGGCTACAGCGGAATATCAAAAATTAAAACAAGAAATTTTTCCTGAGCTTACGATTGGTTTGGTTCATGGACGGTTAAAAGCCAACGACAAGGAAAAAATTATGAATGATTTTGCAGACAACAAAATTAATATTTTAGTAGCTACCGCGGTAGTAGAAGTTGGCATAGACGTTCCTAATGCCACGGTCATGATTATCGAAGGCGCAGAACGTTTTGGTCTGGCCCAACTTCATCAGTTCCGTGGACGTGTTGGCCGAGGCCAGGAGCAATCATATTGTTACTTATTCACTGACAGCTGGGCAGAAAAAACCCGGAATCGCCTTAAGGCTCTGACTTCATCAACTAATGGCTTTGAATTGGCAGAAATTGATCTCCGACTCAGGGGGTCCGGTGATCTGTATGGAACCAGCCAATCAGGTTTTTTGAAAAATTTAAAAATCGCCTCCTTAAGAGACGTTGATTTAATTAAAAAAGCTAAGCAACAAGCTGAGAAGCTGATCAAAAGCGACTCCGAACTCAAAGATTTTCCATTGTTAAAGAATAAATTTAACAATTATCTGGACAATTTACATTTGGAATGATATAAAACTTGACAACTTTTATTTATTAATCTATTATATATTATTATAAGTACTTTATTTACGGGGGAGGGGGAGAAAGAGCTCGTGTCCTAAAACGAGAAGCTTGCAAATTATTTTAAAAGCTTACATGAATTAGAACACTGATGTGGTTTCTTGGCAGTAGCCACTGCTCTTCTCTCCCCTCTAAATTATAAACAATCCAAACTTGAAATAGATTAAAAACCAATCACTAAGTGGGAGACGAAAAATGAAAAAGACCTGACTGAATTTAATTTGTTCTTAAACAAAATTACCAAAAAAACTGCCAAAAAAACTGCCAAAGGAGTAATCAATGTCCCTATCTCAATTAGACAAAACTAACTTACCGCCGGTATCTTTAATGCGGAAAATTCGCCCCTTAGTTGCCAGAAATCACTTCTGGAAAGATGTAGCCAATGATAGTTTCGAAATTACCGGAATTGATTCAAGCAGCCAAAATCCCGATGATCCCCTGGTCATGCTTAAGCATTTAAAACATCCCGCTATCCAACGGACAGCCCTCCTGAGCAAACTGCAATCAGACAACGGCGTCGAGCTCCCGTCCGCACAGCAACTAATTGATTGTTTCAGGTAAATACTTCTTTTATAAGCCAAGCATTCCTGCTTCAAACCTCTTATGTGTTTGGCTTTTTTATTTTATGAAAAATCTCCATAGCTTATCTCGATACAAACCAGCATAATCAATACCGACTCTAGTGCCTTTGCCGATTCTAAAGCCCTTAGGATAAATCTTCTTTAATAGTCTTTTATTTTCTATGAGGCGTAATTTGCTTCTACTACTTAATAAATTAATATTATTAAAACTCCTGTCAATTTTTAACTCTCGGCAGAGTTTACCGGATCCATCAACCTTGCTAATCATCAATCCTCGATCGTTTATTATGGATATCCCCCTAATAAGCACAGCTGCTGGAAACTCTTCCGGACCAATTACGACATTCAAACAATAATAGATGCCGTAAATTAAATAAACATAGGCTCGTCCGGCCGCTCCGAACATAGTCTCGGATCTTGGCGTTCTGCCTCTGGAAGCGTGGGAAGCTAGATCTTTAAAACCGTGATAAGCCTCGGTTTCAGTAATTAATGCAATAATTTTTTTGCCATGATATTTCCTAACTAAAAACTTGCCCAAAAGCTCTCGGGCAGTTTTTATGGTTTGTTTATTTTTAACTATGTCTTTGATTTGTGACATTAATTACAGTGATATTGATTCGGAGATGATGGAGATAGATCACAGTCGCCTGATAAACAATCACCATTTTCATAGCAACTACTCCACGGGTTACCGTTTAAACAAGTACCGGCAGCCAAACCAGGCTGGATAACACAAAATGGATTGGGATCAACGCAATCAGTGTCAGCACCGCAAAAATCAGTCACATCAGGTCCCTGAATACCCACTTGACAGGTTTTATATCCCCAAAGATTATTGTAATAACAAATACCGCTTTGACAATCCGAAGTATCCTCGCATTCTTTGGGGCCATTAATATTCGAAGTATTAATTTCTTCACCAATATCAATAGTCTGAAAATTAACCAGATTTGGATTGACGGTATTTAATAGTAAATAAGAAGTCAGTGCCAAGATCAAGCCAACAACCGCATTCATGATTTTGTCCTTAGCGTTAGCCGCTCTTTCGCTAATACCAGCCGCCATTAACCATTGAAAACCGCCGATCATAATTACTACTACTGATATTATAGCCAGGGCCCCGACTGCAAACCGATAAAAAGCAGCTATGTAAGTACCCAACGAATCTCCGTTTATGGTAAAAGTTTGGGCATCAAGTCCTGGGATAGGAATTTGCAAAGAAAAAACAATGTCTTTGGCATACGCGGCTTCGGCGCTGAAAAAATAAATTATAAAAAGAATGAAAAAGGGCCATAATTTTTTAATTTTTACTTTTTTCATAAAATTATATATTATCAAGAATTTACTACTAATTCTTGTTCAATGATATTCTTAAAATCCTGATAGTTTATATAGCCGGAAACCCTAACGTCATTGATGAAAAAATAAGGAGTCGCATCAACTTGTAATAAGAATCCTTCATTTATATCATCGTCAATGTCATCGGCCGTATCATCGCTTTGCTGACAAGCTTGAAATTTATTAATATCCAGGCCCAGCCCAGTTGCTGTTTGCTGAAAAAATATTTCAGCTTGGCTGTTTTGATTTTGAAATAAAATGTCTTTGTATTCCCAGAATTTATTCTGTTCGTTAGCGCATTGGGCAGCGATAGCGCTAGCTGTAGAATTAGCCGCCAAAGGATATTGTTTCCAGACAAATAATACTTGATCCTGGTAGTCATTTATTATTTTATTAACTACTGAATTCATTTCCGCACAATAAGTACACTTAAAATCACTAAATTCATAAATAATCACCTTGGCTTTCTCATTGCCTTTTCTTGGGTTATGACTGGTCATAACCGGTGTTTGTTCATTCAGATTAGAAAAGAAGTCTCTAAGCTGATTACTCTCGTGAAAATTCAAAGCTTGTTTAATCAGAGTAATCAGAAAAATTATCAAAATAATTATTAAAATTATGATAAACAACCAAGGGACTTTTTTATATTCGTGGCTCATAAAACATTATTTAAGTTGCAAAGAATAAATTTCACCAGTTAAACTATCGGTAAAATATAAAATATCTTCATTTTGCGACACCACTAAATTATCAACTCCAAAAAACTGTCCATTAGCGCCGACCGGGATTGCTAACATCTGGCTATTGCCGGTGTCTAAATCAATCTCGTAGAATGTATAAGCTGTATTTTCTCCGAGTTCTCGATACAGGCCGCTATACTCGGGCATATTTATCGGTGCAGCGCAATAAGCATTAGTTCCGGCAAAAGCGCATTTATCAGACCAGGTGTAAAGCCCGGTATCATAAACCGCTGATGTGCCCGAGGGACCGGTTTTTGATAAATATAATGTCGGCCTGTAGCCTGATTCCTTGTTATAAACGCTGTACAAGAGTGAATTTGTATTTGGCGACCAACTGCCCTCATAACCACGTCCATTCACAATCAAAGAAGGAAAATTCTCATTGTTTTGTCCAAGAGGAAATATTTCCTGCTTTTCAAAATCAACACTCTCTCGATATATCGCCACTATTTGATTGTCAGCACTCCAACCAGTCTCAACTTCGCTTGCCTTATCGCCCAACGGTTCAATATAGGTTATGCCACTGCCGTTTGGATTAGCGGTGATTAACCAGTTGCTACCTTCATTTTCAGTAACCAGCTCTGATGAAATCTGAGTCCCATTTTTATTAAAAGAAAAATCTGATAATTCTTTGGGTAAAGTTATTTGTTCATCAGTGGTGAAATTATACAAAATATTAGTTTGATCAGGGTATTCAATAATTGCTTTATCGCCCAGCGGCGACCAAGTTACCTGGTCGGCATTATAAAAAGTTGTATTATCTAGCAATGTTTTGTTGCCAGATTCATTTAAACGATAAAATTTACCGTCTAAACGATTGTAATAATAGACTTCGCCCCCAATCATCACCATAGAATCGCCTAAGGCAGCGCCAGCGTCTAATTTATCAGCAAAAGTCAGACCACCACGCGCTACATCAGAAATATCTGCGCCATTAACGTTTGCCAGTAGCGGTAGTCCACTATTAATTATCGAATTGATATTTACTACAGTAGCATTACCGTTGGCCGTCCCTGGCAAACGTTGCTCACCATTAATGTTAGCGTTAGTCACAACTTCTGGAGCCAAGACTTGCTTAAAAAACAAAAAATACAGTCCTAGAGCAAAGGCAACCATAAAAACAACAAAAATTAATACTAAGCCTATTTTTTTCCAATTTAAGTTTTTTAAATTTTCTAACATATTATAATCCAGCTAATGAACGGAGAAAATTTACGACATCCGACCAAGCCGCCACTATAAATTTTGTTGGCTCGGTTAAGGAATAAACCACCAATCCGATGGCGGTAAGAACCAGGAGAAATAAAGCAAAGGCAAGAAGATCCAAAAATATTAAAGCCATAAACTCGGCCAAACCTAAACCTTTGGTAAACTTTTCAGCCATTTGCTCTCCGGCTTGTTTCATCTTTTTTGGCAGCCACTCCTGTCCTAATTTGCAAAACATCTTCTCTCCAAAAACATACTCCAAGATAACGTGTATATTTATATAAATCAGGGTTAAACCAAGTGAGGGTATTAAATATCTCCAAGATTGCTTCAAAAGTTGAGACGTTCCTTGCTTAACAGCGCCGGTAGTAATTTCTGACATTGACTCCATTCCCTGTTTTATTTGGCCTTTTAACGATCCCTTCTTTTGTGATTTTGCCAACTGTTTTTGTTTGTTTTCACTTCTTTGAAAAGATTTAATAAAACCTTTGGAAGGTTGGTTAATCTCTCCACTTCTTTTAGCACCTGCTACCATCGCCTTATCCACTGTAGCGCTTGATTTTGTAATATTCTCCGGCAAAGGGGCTGATGACCTAGCCGCTTGTCTCTTTTGAGATTCGAAATTTTTTTTGTTTTCTTTTTCAATATTTAATCTTAAATTCCTTATATCTACAGGATTGTTGTTTGAAAAATCCATGTTAAAATTTATTGCCACCAGGCACCGTCCACCTTCCATTGATCCTGGCTTTTGATTAAATTTAATTTCAAATCTTGATAATAAACTTTGTTTAAGATGTTTTGGCTCTCATCAGTTTCTGTTCGCTGGGTAGTGACTAATGTCTCAGCGCTGCTGTCTGAAATATTAATAATAGCCACCTTAAGGGTTTTAGTAGTGATGCCATGATAATAATCATCGCTTTCCGAATCGACTGTTTTTATTAAATTCTGCAAATAACTTTGCATAGCTGATGTCGATAAGCTTAATAAATCGGAAAAATTCTCTAAATCACTTTGATTAGAATAGCTACCATATTTTTCAGAAAAATTTTGTGAAATCACCTTGACTTGTGTCTCATCTTGACTCGGGATTACAAAAACTTGTTCGCCAGCGCTAGGAATAGCATTGTTAGTGTTTAAATTGATGGGTGGATTATACGGTAGATTGCCATTAACATTCTCATTAACTGTTGGCTCCGCCACTGATTTAAACAATAAATAATAAATCAAAATAGCAATAATAACAACAAGAACGATAATGACGGTGATAAAAATTATTCTTTTTTTAAAATTATTCATATGAAAAATTAATTATGAACTCATACTCTCTTCAAATTCTTTTTTGGCCTGTTCAATTTCCAAGAGTTGTTTTGGATCGGAAGTTATCAGCTGATCTTCAGTATAAGAAGCCATAACTTTGATAGCTACGTGTTTGTTGCCGGCAAAGAAAATCCCTTCACCAACATTTCCCTCAAGTAAAAGGTATTTTTCACCTTCCGTTAAAATAAAAGTTTTTTGTACTACATTGATGGCTGCTGGAGACTGTTTAAGTAATATTTGAATGGCCGAATTATTAACGATGGCCTGACCATAAGGAGAGACCAAAAAGTCATTAACATCCTGGGTAATAGTGGTAACGCCCAAATAATACTTACGGCATCTTTTTACCAAGGCATAAATAAACTTCGCGCTATCCTCATGCTGCATCAACCACCAAGCCTCATCGATAACCAATATTCTTTTTTTGATCTCGCTTCTAACAATATTCCAAATATAACTGATAATATTATAAATAGCCATTGGTCTTAATTCATCTTCTAAATCACGAACACTGAAAACTACTAGTTGATTATTAATATTTATATTGGTCGGACTGTTAAACAAGCCCGAGAATGTACCCTTTGTATATTTCCTGATTTTTTCTACTAATTCCTCGGTGCCTTCCATGCCTTCCAGTACTTCTTCGAAATCGCTCATCACCGGTGCCTCAACCTGACTCAGGTCACTTTCGACTGTAATATCCTTTTTGGCGTAAGTCTCAATAAGCGCCCGGTCAATCAAGGAATCCTCCTTGGGAGAAATGTTGCCAATCATGATTTTAATTAAACCCTTAATGGTAATTACCGCACTTCTAATAATATCGGCTGGTCTGGCATCCCCGCCTATCCCTCTAGGTAAATCAAAAGGATTTAATTTACTTTCTGAATTTAATGAAATATTGATGTATGAGCCGCCAACTGCATCACACAAATATTTATATTCTTTCTCTGGATCGATAATGATAATTTCCGTGCCCATCATTAAACTTCTCAAAACTTCCAATTTAATAGTATAACTCTTGCCTGCACCAGAGGTCGCGAAAACAACGGTATTAGCGTTTTGCAGACTAAATCGATCAAATAACACTAAACTATTATTATGTCGATTGATGCCGTACAACACCCCGTTATCGCTAGATAACTCCGAGGAGATAAAAGGGAAAGAGGAGGCAACCGGGGAGCTATTCATATTAAAAGCAATTTGCAATTCATCAATGCCAATTGGGATCGTTGATTTGAAACCTTGTTCTGACTGATAAAATGAGCGCTTGGAAAAAACCAAACGTGAGCCAAAAAGTCCTTCTACTTTATCGCTCATTTCTTTTAATTCTTTTTCTGAATCGGCATAAATGGTTACATACAGGGCAAATTGAAAAAATTTCTCCACGCCTTGAGTCAAGCTGTCTCTTAGTTGTTCAATATCTTTCAAGGCGGTTTCCGAAATTGGGTCTCGTGGAGCGCCTTTCTCCACGTCAGCCATAATTTGCGCTTCTAAATTACCTACCTTGTTTTTAAGTTGCTTCAAAATTACCGCTGAACTTACCGGATAGAAAAACATAGAAATGTCGAGTGGTGAGTTGTAATTTATAATCGGGGAAAACCAGCCGACATTTATATAACGGGGATAATTAACGACAAAAAGAGTGGTTAAATATCTATTATTTAACTTAATAAAAGTTGGGTCTATCTTAAAGCTAGAAGGCGCCACTAGATCTATAACTGACATCGTCCCAGCTCGATAGAGTTTTTCTGCTTCCAAAATTTCTCTTTCTTCCTGGACAGACAAGTTAACTGCTTGATCCACGTTTTTGGCTTTTGGCTTTTCTTCTTCTATTTTTTTGAGATCACTTTTTTTATCCTTTTTAAAAATCATATTTATTGTTCAATTCTAATCTTATTTATATCTACCATTTTTTGATTTTTGGCAGTCTCCGGATTATAAGTATTATAATAGAGCTCAATTAGGCCTTGGGTGTCCAGTGAAACAGCAGACAGGCTCATACTATTTAATCCACTGATGATAAATTCTAGTCGCTGCATCAATTCGTTACGATGATGATTAAACCTTTCTGTTTTTAATCTAATAAGTTTAGGGGCTGAAAAAGTTTCCATTAAACGATTAAAAAATCCTTTCTTTTTGTCTGACAGAGGATTATAAGGCACCACCACGTAAAACTTTTTACTCATTATCTCGCCTAATTCCAATAATTCTAAGATATAGTTGCGATAATCAGAAATTTGCATTCTTAGAAGTTCATTAGTTTGTTCTTTTTCTCGGGTCTTGAGATTTTCCAAATATTTATCTATTTCCAATTTTCTCGATTGAATAACTATTTGCAAAGGATAATCCAAAGAATTAAGAAAAGAAGCATAGGCCTGAATTATCGCATTTTGTTCATCCTCGCCCTTCAAGGCAAAATTAATTGAAGAAACAAGCAAAACAGCTCGCAAAGTACCGTCTTTCAAAATAACCACGTCGTCTCTAATTTCTGCTATATCCACCATGTCCTGAGTAGAGTGTTGTATTGTTTTTTTATTTTTTTTCATAAATTATCTTCGCCATTATACACTCCGCCAGTATCAATAATCAAAGCCAGTTCTTCCAGCCGGGTATTTGATATCATTGGTTTTTTTCGATAGACCTGTATAGGCTTTTCTGTTGAGGGTTGGTTCTTTTTTTTGTTTACGCTAAATGTTTTCTTGTTATCCCAAATTCTTATTTTCGGTTTGACCAAAGTGGCGGTAAAGTTAAGTAAAAAATAATGAAGCGGTTGACCATTAATTTTAAAAAAGGCAAACATGCCAAAAACTATTATAATCAACAATGCTTCAATTATAAATAATGAAAAATCAGCCAGTTTGTAAGCAATGAAAATAAATAGAGCGGCAATTATCAAAATAACGAATTGTCTGACTGTTATGGGTCCGAAAATTTTGTTTTCCACATCTATAAACTGCGGGACCACGAATTGTTGCATAATCAAAATCTTAATTTTTTATTTAAATCAGATAAAGCGTAAAATTCATCCAAAGTCAAAAAAATATCAGTTTGCTGTTGCTTTTGGCTAATTATCTGCTTAACGCTGGTTTTTTGGGTAATACTTTCCTGACCTACTGTTATATACATTTTATAAACTTCGCTTTTTCGCCAAGCATTAATGCCTTCGGCTTTCTTGGTCAATGACTCTTCGGCCAGAGAATTAATTTTCTTGAAAATTTTAGTTGCTCTATCCCCAGCATTTTCACCCAACCTCCTGAAATCCGAAAGGCTAAAAGAAGCTAGCTCTTCAACTGGTCCTAAAATAACCGGTTTTTTTCTGACCTCGGAAATTTGTCTTCTCCTATTAGCTTCCGGTCTTTTGACCCGCGGAAAATCAGAAACCTCTTCAAATTTTTTAACCATCTTCGGCTTTATGCTAATAGGACCGTGGGTCGGAACATTTTTAGGTTCAGCCGGACGCAAAGGTGGTTTTTGATAAGTAGCTGGAGGGACAACTGGTTTTTGGGTTTCTAATTTCGTAATTTCTGCTTCTAGTTCTTTTTTTAAAGCTTCTTGTAAATTTTTTTCAATTTTTGGAATGGAGTCGGTTTTTTCTTCATCAATCACTTCGCCGGCCTCTCTTTCAATCCTATCCAAAATATTTCTAGCAACCGCCATGGTTTTTTCTGCTTTATCGGGAGTGAATTCCAAACCGCCACTGACCGCTTCTTTTTGCAAAAAATCAAGACCGTCCAGATAACTCCTTGTATGCCGGGCATAAGAAAATAATATATTTTTAAGCCTTTTTTTCTTTTCAGGATTAAGCTTTAATTTTAATATTTCTTCTACTTTGTCAACTATTTTATTAACGCTGTATTTCTTCGGTTTAATATCAAACGGGGTTTGCTTGATTTCTAATAATGGTTCGTTTTTCGTTGAAGGTTTGATGGGCGACAAGAATGGACCTTCTAGACCTGTGTCCAAAACCTCAACATTTTCTTTAGCAGCCTGGTAAGCTTCTTTACGTTGATCAAAATCATGCCAGTCGCCGTTAAACCAAATTTTTAATTTTCCGTCATTACCTTTGATAACGATCTCGTCCTGACTTAGATGCTGAAAATTGCCATTTTTAAGGTTATTATTCATAAATACAAAAAGCTTTAGTGGTCTTTATTATAACATAATTTTATATTCTCCAAAAGGTTTGATTTCTTATTTTTTCTGAAACATTACTATTTCCCTTTTTATTCTCTGTTGTTGGCGAAAAAATAGAATTGTTGACCTTTTTGATAAATTTTTCGCTAAATCCCGGTCATTAGACATTTCCTTGCTGACAAGCACCTGAACAAAACCTAACTTTTGAATTTCTTTAACTAGTTGATCAGACAAATAAATGTCTGCGTTATTTTTTCTGGTCCAAAAAACTGGCCAAACCATGATAATCAAGGCTCCGTCAAATAGCAAAGGGTACAAGCTCTGGAAGGACTGTAAATATAGTTTCTCAATCTGCTTGATTTGCTGGCTTCGAGCTAGGTAATCAGACTCGCTCTGGTAAGGACTCCCTAAATAGGGCTCAGTGACTACTGCTCCAATCTTTTCTGGATCGATTTTTTTGCCAAGATTCTCCACGCTCGACTGATATAATTCTATAACTTTGTTTTTGGTCTCTAAATTATATTTATCAATAAACCAACGTAAATTATTTTTAGTGTTATTAATCGCTTTATCACTTTTGTCAGAGCCAATAACTTTATTATAACCCAACCTTAGAGCCTCTTGGATTATGGTTCCTGAACCACAAAACGGGTCAAGTAAAAATTCATCGTCTGAACCCCGGCTAATATTGATCATCATTTGCGCCAACTTAACAGGGATAATTCCACTGAGCATGTCTTTTTGAGGGCGGTTATAATCTCTGGCCGAGTAATCCTGAAAATCTTGGACAGTTTCTGTCCTGGCTAAATAGGTTATTTCTTTAGTTAGATACAAAATAAAATCATAGCCCTTGTCCAGTAGTTTTTCCTTTTGGACTATGACCGAACTTAATTCATAATCACGACTGACCACAAATCTGGATTTTTTATTTTTATTAGCCAAGCTTCTTTTTACCGTCAAGCCAAGTTTATTGATATCATTTCTAATATTTTTTTTGTTTCGATAATCAGGGTCTGAAAAATAGAGGCTTATACCGAATTTAATTTTTTGATCGGCGCTTGATTTTTGTTTTGACAACAGACTTAAGATATCGTTTTGTAAACTTGAAATAATTACTTGATGGTCCCTTGAGGTCATTGCCTCGTTTATCACTGTAGCAATTTTAATCGTACCACCAAGTTGTTTCTGCAGCTCAACCAAATTTAATTTTTTGGTACTGCTAATCACCATAGCAGCCGACGATTTACTGTTTAACACTATGGTGGATTTTATTTTAGTAAAAAAAGACTCTATTTCGACAATAGACAAGGCTGGATTCTGACCCAAAATAAAAATATATTTATTCATAGATATAAATAATTATACCGCGTGGCTAGCTATTTAACAAACGTTTTTTGGGTAATTTTATCCTTTTTCTTGACAAATAACCATTAAGTATGTTAAATTGGCTGTAATCTTCTTAAATATTGTTTTTATAGAAAATCGGGGAAAGGCCTTAATAGATAACGCCATTTTTTTATAAAACAAACACTTTATTAAGAAGTTATTAATTAGCCATGCCCTAAATTCCCCAAACTTAAGGGTCCCTTAGTAACCAAACCAAGGGTAATAAATAAAAAAATGAACGAAACACATTATGAAATTGTCTTCATTGTTTCCAGCAAGGTGGAGGAAAAAGATGTTCCCAAAGCTGTGGAAAAAGTGAAAGATTTAATCACTGAAAAAGGTGGCAAAATCACCTATCAAGAGGAGATGGGCAGAAAAAAATTCGCCTATCCAATTGAGCATCAAAAACACGGGTTTTATCAAATTTATGAATTTGATCTACCAAACGAAAACCTAAAAACAATCCAGAAAGAATTAATGTTGAACAAGGCAGAAATTATCAGGTTTTTGATAATTAATAAATTGCCTCAGACCGAAGCCAAAAAACCTCCGAAAAAAAAGCTGGCTGAAAAAGTCGAGACCGTATTGAGTCCAGAAAAACAAGAAGTTTCGGACAAAAAGACTGCTAGCAAAAAGAAAAAAGTAAGCCTCGATGATCTGGACAAAAAACTGGATGAACTTTTAGACAAAGAAATAATTCAATAAATATATGGATTTAAACAAAGCTCAAATTATCGGCAATGTAACCCGCGATCCCGAAGTCAGAACGACCCCCCAAGGGCAAACTGTTTGTTCTTTTGGCGTAGCCACTAATCTAATCTGGACTGATTCCAGTGGTCAGCGCCAGGAAAAAGCCGAGTTTCATAACATAGTTGCTTGGCGAAAACTCGCGGAAATTTGCGGACAATATTTAAAAAAGGGAAGTAAAGTTTACATTGAAGGCCGCCTGCAAACCCGAACTTGGGATGATCAAAACGGCGTTAAGCGAAATCGGACAGAAATTATTGCTGATAACATGATTCTGCTGGACAGAAAGGGCAGTCAAAATTTCAGCAGCACGCCCAATCCCACCCCTACAACTAATGAAAATTCTTCAGCTAACCAAAATAATACGGGCGACAGCGCTGAAGAGGAAATAAATGTTGAGGATATCCCTTTTTAAGAATTATTCTTAACAAATTACCAATTAAACAAATTTTATAATATGAAAGATCAAAAAAATCAAATAGAGAAAAAGAGATATTGCTACTTTTGTGTTAACAATATTACTGATATAGATTATAAAAATTATCAATTACTAAGAAGGTTTACTTCTTCTTATGCCAAGATTGTGCCGCGCAGAAAAAACGGAGTCTGCTCTTCACACCAGAGGAAGCTAGCCCAGGCGATCAAAAGAGCAAGATTTATGTCTTTATTACCATACGTTTCAAAATAATTAAATAAAAACCCTTGGTTAACCTAGGGTTTTTTAATACAAAAATATGGATTTATCTGATCTAAAATTAAATTCAATTATTAATTACCAAGACAGCCCCTACCTAATAATCGCTTCTCAACACCAAAAAATGGGCAGAGGCGGAGCGGTTGTTAAAACTAAGTTAAAAAATATCCTAACCGGGCAAACCCTAGAAAAAACTTTCGCTGGCGGTGATAAATTTAGCGAAGCTGACATTAGAAAAAGTCGGGCCTCTTTTTTGTATGCTGACAAAGAAAGTTATTTCTTCATGGACAGCGAAAATTATGAACAATTTTCTCTGGACAAAAGTAATCTCGGTTCGCAGTCAGATTATTTGGTTGAAGGGCAACAAGTTAATGTTTTAAATTATAATAATCAGCCGGTTGCCGTAGAATTACCGGTTAAAATTAATTTAAAAGTTGTCCAATCCCCTCCCGGTATCAAAGGCGATTCCGCCACCTCTTCCACTAAAGTCGTCACTCTGGAAACCGGTAAAAAAATAAAAGCTCCCTTGTTTATCAAAGAGGGAGATGTCTTGAAAGTAAATACTGAGACGGATGAATATGTTGAAAGGGTAAATTAATTTTGAAATTTAAAGCCCTGGCTTTCCAGATCTCCATAAGCAATTTTCATAAAATCGTTTTCTCCATGGCGTTTCATAATATTAGCCAGTCTCAGAGCAAAAACCGCAGCTTGATTTTCGGTCAATGAATTTTTGTCTATCATTAACCACTTTAAAAAACGTTGTAAATATTCCGGACCGAAACCTTTGTTCCAAAAAACTTTAAATTCTACTGGTTCCATTTTTTTGGAAATGTCTTTCTTAAAAGGTGAGGCAATTTTTGCTTCATTTTTTATTTGAATAAGTTGTCCATTCTCAGTCATTAATTCCAAACAAGCCATAGCTAAAACTATATGGTTAGATTGGTAAGCATTCTGGAATTCTTTGTAAATTAAATTTAATTGGTTGGCCGTTCTTTCTTTCAAAGCTATTTTTTCCTCAGTCAAATGAGGGAAACTTGCAATGGTTTTATTATAGATTTCCACCAAATCATCCTCTGTAATGTTTGTTAAGACTTCTGGTTTTTGAACTGGTTGTTTTTTTTCTTGATCAGGGATTTTGGTGTAGACTAAAACTTGTTTTTCACTTTCCGGTAATTTTTCAACGCTTTGAGGAAAAAATTTAGTTCGATAATAGAGATCAAAAAGTTTCGCCACTAAATCTTTCTCTGGCAAAGTCAGCTTACTGAAATTATTTGACTGATTAAAGAACCGGACTTGATCAAATTCCAAGCCCTGCTCAATAACCCCAGCCTTGATAAATTCTTTGATCCAATTAGCAACAGTTGGCTGCTGTTTTTTACCCTCTAGGATATATTCTTGGTTGGTTAAAATCTCCTGATTATTATAAAGCGTTTCTTCAAGTTGTTTTTTGAAATCTTGATCAGTTTCAAGTAAATCAATAATATCGTCATTAAGCTCCTCTATCACGCTCTCGTCGGGATAATTAAAAGTTTCTGTAAGGTATTCAGAAAAAAGCTGGAGAATATCTCGTTTTTCATACTCCTGATTCAGGTTAATTATGTTTTTATTTGGAGTGTTAGCTGTAGCCATTTATTTATAGTTTATCGTAAATTGATTTTAATTCCGCATCATCATTTATATCAGTTTCCAGCTGACTGCCACTGCCTCTTTCTTTAATAACTTTTAAGATCTTGGTTAATTGATCAATTGAACCAAGCCGTTGTAAGCCTTTTAATTGAGCACGATTTAAACTGTCTACTATATCATCTTTGAAATCTGAATCGTTGAGATTTGCATCATTAATCAAGTCTAATTGGTCAGCCTTGGCAGAGCTTAACATCTCTCTAGACAAGGTATGGTCAACTCCTCCCGAGCTATCAGTAACTGCGCCACTTACATCACCAGAAAGCGCAGCGTAAGCCCTTCTTCTTGATAAATCGGCTTTCGGTCCTGTAGTAGTTGGCGATGGCTCAAAACTATCTTTTAAGGCCTTGGTTATCCTTTCATTATCAGCCTTAGTAGTATCCATTTTCTTGAGTGTATCTTTAAATTTGATACCAGTTATATCAGCAACTAACTTAATACTGTCTTGATTGAGCTGACTGGTATCCAGCTTGGTAATATCAACAGTACCGTTTTCAACTTTCTTCTGGAAATCTTTATCTGAATTATTCCACAGAGCAAATCTTTTGTCTGCACTTTCATCCCATTGCTTAGCCAAAGAAGGAGTGCTAGAAATAATTTCTTTACCAGTCTTAAACTCGGTCTTATCCTTGAAAGCTTCTTTAGCAAGCATTAACATACTAGCAGCCATTTTATCATTCTTAGACGATGAAGTATCCGTCATAATTCTCCTTAATTCCACAGCAGAAAGGTTTGAAAAATCACTTGTCTTTTGGTCAATTTTTTTCTTGACAACATCGTCCATAATCTGCTGAGCCGGTCCATATTGTTGGTTGTACCTCTGCATTAATTCAACCCCAGTACCGCTTTTTGTCATTATCACATCACTACCTTTGCTCACCTTAACACCACCATTAGCCAATTTCTCATATGTTAAATCAGCTATTTGTATCTGATCGCCAACTTTTTTGTCGTCTAATTGACCAACTGCTTCCATAAGATTTTGTTTGGCTTTTTTCTTCTCAGCTTTCTTATAGTATCTCTTTGCCTGTACCATGGTCATTGTACTCACAAGTTTACCTGCCGAATCTCTAGCTTCAATATAACCGTTTTTATTTTTTTCATAAGAATAATCACCAATTTGATGAGAAGTTGTTGGACTGGCCTTAATTTTCTCATAAGCTGAACCCATATTCGCCATAACCTCTCCTTTTTTACCGATTGTTCTGGCTACTGTCATTCCTGCCAAAGCCCCGCCGCCAGCTTTAATTTTACCTTTAGCGGCTTCAAAACGCGCAAAAGCTCCCTCTCCAGCCATTGTCGCTCGTCCTTTTCTAGCCGCGGTGGCTTTGCCTTTGAAAGCTTCGGCTCGTTCTCTGGCCCAGCGCATTGGCGTCGGTCCCAGTTTACCAGTACCAATAGCGCCTAATTTACTTAAACCCTTGCCAGCAATTTGTCCGCCAACACCGCCGATTTCCTGCGCCAAAGACAGACCGACAACCATCATAATTATTGCAATCATAAAGGATAATAGGTTGGCTGGTTGACCAGCCTTTGTAGCAAAAGGAGTGACTTGAGACACTGATTCATTTTCAGTCGCCACAACATTGTCAATGTTAATACTGCCCGCTCCGCCCTGAGCTGTAGCCAGTGACAACCAAAGGAAAAAAGCTAAAAGTGGACCAATTATTAATTGTTGGATAAAAGTATCCCACCATTTGGAAGCATAACGCTGTCCGTCCGGGAATGACATCAAGAAAAAAGCCAAAGGTGATAAAACCATTAATAGCCATAAAAACACAATTCTAACTATCAATATTAAAACAAATATCAACACCACTATGGTCGAAACGATTATTAATATCAGGCCCAAAACCACTGCCCCAAAAACATTGAATTCGTTAATCTTGTTGTCGTCGGTAACTGTTATTGATCCTATGTTTTGATTAATGGAAGCGCTTAAAATATCTTCTATACCCAAAATTTTAACAAAATTATAACCAGCATTTTTAAAAGCATTGACAAAGGTTAACATCAAGATTTGGGAAGCATCTATTAAAACCGCTGTAATAGTCTTGGAAAAATTAATCAAAAAGGCCATGACGATCAATTTCCTTAGAGTTTTTTTATAATTATAGGTCTCAATTCCCAGCACAGTGCCGAAAGCAATAACCAAAAGCACGACCACAAAAAACATATTGCAGATATTTCTGACAATAATCCAGCCAGTTTCTACCGGTGCGGCATTTATAAAACCATTATACTGGGCGATTGAAATTAAAATATTAATTAAAATCGTTAACAGCCAGCCAAAAACCATAATCAACAAATAACAAATCCAGCTAATCATGCTAATCACAATGCCCAGCACAGTCGCTCCGGCAGGGGTCACAAACATAAAAACTCCGGCCATCACTATCAAAAGAACAACGGCAATAATTTTTTGACGGGAGTTAAAATAATATCTGGCCTCTGTTTTCTTTATTTTAGCGATTGAGTCTTTGTAAAACTTAAAAAGCCGGCTAACAAAAGCTTGATAAATTACGATGACTTGTTTAAATATATTCATTTAATCTTTTATTGAGTAACTACAATCCAGCCTTCAAATTTAGCTGATCTTTGTTCTAAGTCCTGACAATCACCGTTGCTTTCTGGATCCCAGGCACCGCTAACATAGCTACCGGAGGTTAAACTCTTGCCCCCATTGCACCAGCCCCAATTATCAGTTATTTGAACTCTGGGCTTGAAACACTTAGCGCCTGGAATATTTGGTTCGCCAGGTAAATCACCATTGCACTCATAGCCTGTCTCCGGAGCCAAAGCATAACTGTATAAATGGCTGGCTTGATAGGGTGCTTCTGAGCAGGTTTTACCCTTTTGCCGACCATAACTATTACCTGAACATTCACCCGGGGCATAACGATTTAAATAATAGCCCTCTTCTGATAATGTTGGTGAGCCATCGCCCCAGTCAATTCTAATTTTACGTGTTGGCATAGAGCTGCCATGAGAATAAAAATAAAATTTCATATTAGCCATCAGTTGTTCGCTGGCTTCAAGGCTGCCAGTGCCAGAAAAATTATTAATGGTTACGTTGTTATAAGGACTCATTAATCTACTGCCATCAACATCCACTGCGTGAATAAACGGTCCTTCATGATAATAATTAGAAGCCTGCGTTGTCGAATAAAGTTCTGTTTCATCCCTGATATCCCACTGGTATTGGGAGCTCGGCTCATACTGCAAGGTATCCCAATTCCAAATATATGTGTTAAATGATTTGGCAAACAACTGTGATAAACGCTCTGCAGCCCAATCAGGGCTTTTGTTGCTTGCTGATATGCCACCCCCCGTTGTTCCGCCGTCAGCCCCGCCAATGCCAATACATACTCCTAGAGGCGACAAAGGATTACTCGGATCTTCTGCCGGGCAATCGGCACTAGAGCTACAAACGTCGCCATCGTTCACCCCGCCGATGCACATTCTACCAGAACAATTGTCGTCACAAGAATAAGCACTTCCAGCGTTTTCACCTTGAGTAGCCAGGTAACTATCTTCCACATACCATAGTTGATTACTTGGCGACCCTAAACTATTTAATGCCTGATATGCCATTCCGCCAGGTATATTTGTTTGACTGTAAGTGTAATCTAGATACGGCGCTGGTAAAACATTGGGGTAATTACCATAAATAGGATCGGGGTCAGGCACGATCGCTAAATTTGAATCTTTATAAGTGTTTTGGGTATTAGTCCAAACTCTATTAGTCCAGGCGTAATAATCGTCGCCGTCAACGATTTGGGATATTATCTCGCAAGGTTCCCTAAGGTAAAAAAGCGGGGTATACAAAACGAAATCACCAACACCTCCGGGCGGGTGATCAATTTGATAATGGATGTAATCAAAATTGCCATCACTGTCAAAAAATACTTGTAAATCCTTAAAGCATGGGAGGGATTCACCACCACCAGGGTTATCCCCAGGACAATAACCAAGACCCTCGCAACCTGGTGGGGTTGGCCAGACAGAAGAAGTCATTTGACATCGCCAATTATTTGCTTCGCTCAATACCGCTACCCTTGGATCACCGTTATTATTTTTATGATATAAAACAATTTTTTTAATTTCTCGTTTATTATAAGTTTTTTCAATAGTTGTCCCGTACACATCAAATTTTAATCTAGCATCAGACCAACCAGAAATATTCTCAGAACAGTTTGGCAACAGCCTGCCTGTATAACCAGGGCAATCAATTCTGCAAGCAAAGGAGCCAGAAGCATTACCATTTCCACATATACTGCCATCATCATTATTTTGATTGAGAGTTAAATTGCCATTATACCAATCAGTATCTCGATTAGTATAAACATACCTACTCACCGTACCCCAAGTAGTTTCATTGGGAAAAGTAGTCGGAACGCCATTTTCTCCCTGCCAATTTCCCTTGGCTTGTAAACAATAATACTCCTCATCGCTTTGTGGAACATAGCCAGCGCTCTGATAAAGGTTGTTAATATCCAATCCACCGGAAACAATATCCTGCGGCAGCCAAGTCACACAAGCTTGTTCAGTACCATTTATTAACCTTGAAGTATCATCTTCTAGACAATAGCCTCCCCAATTAATAAAGTTGGTGACTTTTGTCTTAGCATAAGTTATCGGATCAGTTCCGCCTACTATACTTCTTTCATAAATTGTTTTTGGGATATTAACTCCATCAGCAAAATAATATATCTTCGCTCCGCCACCATACTCAACTTTCTTATAAGAAGTTTCACAATCACCAGTACCGTCTGGACTTACTGATAAAGTAATATCACCAAAATTTTCGTCAAAACCAATAATCCTATCATCTGTGCTTCCTCCTTGATAATCCACATTATACAAAGCATCAAAGGCTTCTTGGCTGTCAATACAAATATTTGAATAAGAATAATATTGATTATTTGTTAACCAGGCTTCAAATGGGAAGGGTGATTCTTGGGAAGCATAGCCTCGAGCTTTTATACTCTCGCCCAATTCACAGGCGCCATTGTTACCGCAAACATCACCAACATGATCATAATTATTCGTCGGGTCTATATTTGGATTACACTCCTGCGGATCAGCGCCTAGATCAGTGCAATGCAAACCTAAACCATCCAATCCCAACAAACACTTACCATTAGCGTAAACAGGCAATAGCCATGGAGTGTTTAAACGAGCTTGATTATAATCTGAATACAACCCCAAAGAAACACCCAAATTACCACATGCAGTTGGATTTGCGCCATCACCAACCGGCACTACTAATCTATAAATTTCTTTCTCATTTGCCGGGTCAGGAACATCATAAACATCCAGAGCTTGAGTGGCGTCTATCTGATATTGATCGTAAATACTATAGCCAGAATAATCTCTGCCTCCCCAGCTTGTATCTCTATTTATATAAGCTTGCTCATCAAGAATTTCAGGATTTTCATTTATCACCCAATTAGCACACTGGCCGGTAGCAGTAGCGCTAGTAGAAAATTCATTACACAAAGCCAGTTGAGTGCATTGTTCTTTAAGATTTGATGGGTTAGCTGGGTCATTAACAAAAACACTACTAACACAAGAATACCATTCAGCACAGGTACGATCACGAACGACTTTTAGAATACTGTTGGCGTCACAGCCGACTTCTCCGGTAGTGCATATTTCCGGATTAACCAAGCCGTTATTATTTTGGGCGCTGTTCTGATAAGTTGTTAGACTGTCAAAACTCATGTTTTCCTGTGAAGTATCATTGAAGAGGACACAGCCCTGGACCAAACTAGCCTGATTAGAGCAAGTCGTTCTATCAAGTTTTTCATTATTAAGATTATAATATGATTCAATTTTCTTGAAAGCTAAATTATCAAACCAAATTCCACTGGAACCTGTGCCGCCAAAATTCAAATTACAAGTAACATCACTGCCGCTCTTGGAAGTAAGCTGGCCGCTATATTCTAAATAGCTATTAGTCGCATTATCAGTCAAAATTGCTTGTCCCGGGTTTGTCGTATCAAACTTTGAATCAGCTGATTCAAATTCAACGTTAGGATCGTCGCAATCATTTACTTTTATTTGAAATTGCAAAATTGAATAAGGGGTTGAGGAAGCGTATATAGATATCCTGTAAGTTTCTCCCGCTTCAAAAGTAACACCCTGATAAAAACTGTTGGCTCCACTAAGAGTGGTCTTAACAGCTTTGGTTCCGTTAATCCCCTCTGTATTTGAATATTCAAGCAAGCCATTGCCCACCTCCACATAATAATCAGGCACGGAATTGCCATCAAAATTATTCTCAAAACCTGGGTTGGTAATTTTATTATCACTGACCGAAGCGTAGGAATCAATAAATTCCGTGCAGCCTGATTGTTCGGCAGGGCAAAGTCCTGCCCAACCGTCAAAACCCGAACTATCAGCTGGGTAGAGAGTGTAATCAGTGCCTCCTGAACAAGCCTCCAGAGAATTAACTTTAAACCAGCCGGTAACTGGGGTTGAGCCGACAATCTTATTTACCTGATATTCACACAACCTGTTGCCTGGATCAAAATATGAATAATAACTATAGCCTTCCCCTGCTGTGCCGCTACGATATTCTTCGCAGAATAAGTTTTCATCCTGACATAATATTGAACTATATTTATCAGGGTCATTAATAAGAACAACATCTTCGTAGCTTGTGACATCTCCAGTGGTTCGGTCAATGTCAGGCAGGCCTAAAGCCTGACAGCCCTTTTCAGAACTAAAACAACTCTTATTCTCATCGTTTACTAAATAAATATAGTTATCTTCGGGAACACTCAAATCATCTAGCGGGCTGCTGTTAGTATCATTAAAAACCTCGTCAAATGGTGAATTAGAATTATAAGTATCTATCATAGCTTCACAACCAGCCACTTCTTCGCTACAGAGCTGGCTGAATGAGTGCAGGTAAACTGTATTATTATTAGAATCTTCGTATTCCTGGCAGCCAAGCATAGCTCCGATAAAGGTGCGATTACCCGTTGTCGAACCTGACTGCCCCTGCGGATTCTCTATTGGGTTATCACAAGAAATTGGCGTCTGCCACGAATCTTTTATTAAATATAAATTGTTATTTAATTCTTTTATTAAAATACTGTCAACAAAGAAATCGTTAGACGGATTTAACCACAAGGCCTCCAGATTAGCATCAACCTCATGATCAAGAGTGACCGGTCCTAAAATTATTTGCTGCCAGTCATCAGTAACCACAGCTGTGCCCAAAGAAACAGATTCTGAGCCATTCGATAAAATCGGGCTGATAGTCATGGAACCGCTGCCGGATTTTTTGGCAATTAGAGAAACCTGGTACTCTTTGCCTTGAGTAAGCTTGGAAGCTAAAATTGAAGTGTTTTGAGCGGTGTGAGGATTGTTAACGACTTGAGCCTTGAAAGAATGATCATTTATATAAACAGATTCATTACTGATCACGCCTCCTTCCCAACCCAGAGTATCGCCATCCTCAAAATCATCACTAAACACTATTCTGACATTACTGGAGGTGTTGCCGCGATATTGCCGGCAGCCATTGGCAGCTGGTGAGCAGGTATTGCCCTCAGAAGGAATGGCATTATATAGAACATTGCTCTCGATTCTACGATATGGCTGACAACTATCTGAAGCAGTGATGGTTCTGTCTTGTAAACGATAATGGCTGTTGCCCCCCTCATCAAAAAATTCACGGCAGTTTGGATCATTGTCCAATGGATCACATACCTGAATATTGGCGCCCGTATCCTGACAAACTACAGAATTTACCGGGACGTCAATATTAACGTTGGTGCATGGAGCGTTATCTGCATCACTTTCCAAAAGATCCCAAGTCTTAAGCTGAAAACCAGTGGTGTCTGAACCCTCCCAAGTATAATAGGAGCTGACAGCGGGATGATCAGGCAGGACACATTGTCTAAGATAAGTATAATATTCCTTACCCTCACCACCCTGAGCGACAATATCCAAATTCGTAAATTCTTCGCAATTTAACTCTGTTGAGCTACATTCTTGGGCGGTTGCGGCAATTAAATTCTGGCTGGTTGAAACAGCTGTTGGATCCTCAATTAAATCAAAATAGGTTGGATCCTCTTGATAAGTCTGATAACCCACGCATTCAGCCGGGCAATAGTCCTGAGCTTGGGCAACTCCCGGAACCATGGGATCACCATTGGCAGGAGTGTAGGCCTGACAACCAACTTCTGTTTCCTGACAATATAAGGCATAGTTTGAACACAACGGATCACCGCCCTCAACACATGCTTCAATATCGGTTCGCCAGAAAAAACCAGCGCCTTCACAGCTTGTTTCATCGTTATAAGCAGTTACCTTGTTAGTATAGCCCTGGCATTCATAATAATCAGGGGCTTTCTTAAGATAGGTTAAATTAACTGCTCCGTAATTATAGTAATTACTCGGCGTAGCAGATTTTTCTAATTGTAAATTGTCAAACCAGGCCTGAGAATCACCAAGCGTGCCCAAACTGGCTGTTAAGTATAAATTTACATCGAAAGGATAGCTCTCGTTCGGATTAGCTAAAAACGTCACACTGATAAAATACCAGCCATTATTATTAGCTGCATTAGCCGAGACATCGCCTTTAACTTTTAATTGATTAGCGGGTTGCTGGTAAGCTGAGGAGCCATAATAACTAATAATCTGACCAACTGAATTACCGCTGGTGTTTTCTAAAAAAATAGTTGGTTCTGGCAGGTTATTGCCAACTGCGACCGGTTTAGCCCAGCCAGACAAAGTATAGTACTGATTTGGTATTATTTGTATCGAAGAATCGTATCTTGGTTGCGGTCCAGTGCTATTCTTAATTGACATAGAACCATTTAGCCCCTGGTTAGCATATTCTTCGATATACATACCTGACCAGCCGTCCGGTACATCGTCGCTGTCTTCGTCTATTTCAAAATTTCCATTATAAATTAAATTACTTCCTGGAACCGTTCTGATAAATTGACTACAACCATCTGCTTGAGCATCACACTCATCGACGTCTTGATCAAAGTATATTCTGGGCTCTTCTTGCCATGTCCACTGTCCACTAACTTGGATTTGCTCGGTTGAATACCACTTACATCCAGCAGCGTCACTTGGACACTCTTCTAAACTCTCAGTAATATATGATTCTGTTGAATTATCGCTGGTTTTCGTTAAGGTTTGACAAGTATTATACCATGCGTCACAAGTATCACCTCCCAAACGCCAAATATTTTTTTCCTGGGTACATCTGCCATAAGCACCGTTCTCGCAGCTACCATCATCGTTTTCCTTGATACAGGTCATCGGATCAACGCAAGATTGGTGTCTGCTACTTGATTGAGGGCTTTCAAGTATTGCCGAAAAAACATTGGCCTGACACTGGGCTGAAGGCGCCCTTAATATCCAGTCAGGATCTACTAAACGATACAAAGGCGAGTTTTGATTATCATAATTGTTCATCGCTTCTGACAGAGTGACCGGGGTATTGGTGCTCTTAGCAGCCGCAATTTCCCAACCCAAAGGAATGATACGAGATTGTCTTAAACGCTGTAAATTTCCATAACAAAATGCTTCATTATAACAAAAGCTTGGATTCTTATTACGACTGTCATCCGGTCCGACAAATTCTTTGTCAGCCGGAATTAATTGATATGTATAAACAGCTTCCCATAAAGTGATTGGCGGATCCATAAAAAGAGCGCTATAAAAATTAGGATCCAGTACGCAATTATTTAATTTATTACCGTAAATCGGCTGTTGAGTATTACAAATTATATAATCTTCTAGTTGCTGGAAGTCTTCAATGGTTGAAATATTCGGAGACAGCAATCCCCCAAACACAACTTGAGCTTGAGCCCCAGTATAGCCCCCAGTATAATATTGACTGCCACCTGAACCGCCACCACCGCTTGAGCCCCCTTGATTAACTACGTCTGATAAACTCCAAAAACCTTTCTTGATAAATCTTTCGCCAAGTTTGGAAATAAGCGTATTAGTAAAAGTTGAAAGAAATGGAGCTAAAATATTCTTAGAAAGATAGGCATTTTGCCATTTTGTTTGTAAGCCAATGTCTAAAACACCTTTTGGCACCAAGGCTTTGGCCTCTTCCGCGATTAAATCACCAGCTGTCTTTATTTCGTTTGTTATTCTTGTAGTAACCGGTTGCCAATCACTTTTTAGGCGCTCCAGAGCTGCTTCTCGTTCACTTTCTTGTTTACGTTTTTCTGCTTCATCAGTTAGCAGTAAATAGCTGGAAATATCGCTTTTACCTGGTTCAAATGAAAAAGTAACATAATCCATCCATGCGCCTTCATCCATTTTAGCGGCAAACTCATTCCAATTTTTCTCAATATCCTTCCATTCACATTTTGGCTGAACCGGATCTTCCTGTTCTAGAAGACCAGCCTGGATCCTTAATTTAACATTCAAATCAGGATCGCATAAATTAAGACCCAGAGTCGCCCAGGTTACTTCTGAGAGTGAGCCCAAAAACTCACCAGCAGCTGCACTTGAGGCATCACTTATATAATCACCAATGTTTTTAGTATAAAAAAGAGGCTTACCACCTTCACCGCTGGAAGCCAAATCAGTTGCCAATTGCTTGGCAAACTGGCTGGAAAACATTTGAATAGCGTTGGTTACCGCTTCAGATTTTACAAAGTCAAAAATCTTGGAAGCCGTATCTCTCATTACATCCCAAATTCTGGTAAAAGTCGTCACAATAATACCGCTTAAGCCTGTATCAAATTGTGCCTGGGCTGCCGGAATTCCAAAATTAAAAAATATTACTGTAAAAAGCAGTACGGTAATTAATATTTTTTTAATTCTCATGGAAAAATATTAAAATTTTATAAAGTTGAAATTATTTCTTGCCAAGCAGCAAGAAGTTCATCATTAGGTATTTTATCCAGTTCTTCCTGACTTACTCCGCCAGTCAGCATAACTTGTTTTATTTGATCCAAAGAATAATTTTCTAAATCTTCTTTACTAACGCCTTCAGGCAAAGCCAACTCGTTACTCTCAGTAGTCCCCTGCTCTTCAGCTAAAATATCATAATACATTTCCAACAAAGTAGCATCATCTATCTGTGACAATTCTTCAGCAGTCACTCCATTTGCCAGCAACGCTTGTCTAATACTATAGATTAATAATTCTTCCTCATCAGTCCCGCTAATGTCTTCAAAATAGCTGTTTACATTATAATTTGTGTTAGTGGGCAATTCACAATCCTGTCCTTGGGGACAGCTCGGATTAGTACCGTTGTTTACTTCTTCAAAATCACTTATCCCGTCAGAATCACTATCTTCAAGATACGGACTAGTATTATAAATATTTAGCTCGTTATAATCAGTCAGACCGTCTTTGTCGGTATCTGTATATTTTGAGAGAGTTGACGATTTTACTTTAGTCAGCTGTTCACGCAAATTGTCCGCGCTAGTCTCAAAACTTATAATAAATGGGGATTTTAAGTAGTTATTTAGCTGCCAAAAACCAAAAATAAGCGTTATTAAACTAATAACGATTAAAAAACCTGCAATTGTTTTTGGCTGATTGCTAGCTGTTTTTTTTTCCTCATCCATTATTAAAATTTATTGCTTTAATTATAAAATATTTTTCAAATTTTAACAATAGCTAATTTGTTAATAAAGTTTTAGGATTTTAAAACCTTATTTTACTTAAAATTAGACCCTTTTATAAAGTTTTAACCAGTCTGGAATTGATAATTGCTGAGCCCTGGCTTCTTTTTTAAGTCCAGCAGCCTCTAAACAGTCGGTTGCCCACTGATCAGATGCCTCAAAGCCGTTTTGTAAGTTGTTTTTTAACATTTTTCGGCGAGCTGAAAACCCAACTTTGACAAGCCGCCAAAACTTTTTTTCAGAAAAGCCGGCTGGTAAGTCATATTTCTTGCCTGGATCAAAAGTTTTCAGCCTTACAATAGCAGAATCGACCTCCGGTTGCGGCCAAAAAGACTCGGCAGGAACTTCTTTAACTATTTTTACATCAGCATAAAACTGTCCCGCAATAGATAATAAACTCATTTTACCTGGCGGAGCTGTTAATCTCTCGGCCAATTCCTTCTGTAATAATAAAACCAACTTTTTCGGCTTAGGGGCTTCGTTTAAAAAGCTTCTGAGCAACAGTGATGAAATATTATAGGGTATGTTAGCTACAATTTTGTAATTATAAATCTCCTTATCAACAAGTTTGGCGCCTAACTCAGTCATTAATTTATTTTTATCAGCTTTTAAAATATCTTGGTGTTTTAATATTAACTTTGTACTTGCTTGTTGAATTTTTTTTAAAATTTCAAACAAGCGTTCATCACTCTCAATTGCTATTACCTTCTTAACTTTTTTAATAAGCTCCCCAGTCAAGATGCCTAAGCCCGATCCGATTTCTAAAATTAAGTCTTCCGACTTAAGTTCTGCTGTCAAAATAATTTCCTCCAGCACTGACTCGTCAATTAAAAAATTTTGTCCTTTGCTTCTTGAGGGAGATAAATTATATTTGCGGCATAAGTATTTGGTTTCGGCTAAGATGTCTCTCATTTTATCTTAATTGGTCCTTGTCTTAATATATTAATTTTTCCGTTTTTAATTTCAATCACTGTTGAAGTTTTTTGCTTTTTAAGGGGTCCTGCATCAATAATAATATCTGGCTGATATTTTTTATCTTTAAAATAATTAATTATTTTCTGAACATCATAAGCCGGCTGTTGACCGGTAATATTTGCAGAAGTTGTAATAATCGGCCGACCAAGTCCCTTAACTAATTTAGTGGCAATATTGTTTGACGACAGCCTGATCCCGATTGTCTGATTTTTACCAGAAGCAGAGGCAAAAATCTGACCTTTTACACTTTTTTTTGTTAAAACCAGGGTCAAAGGCCCAGGCCAATATTTCTTGGCCAACTCTAATGAAAGGTTATCAAAATTTAAATAGCGCCTAGCCATAACCAAGTCAGAGGCTAAAAGTGTCATTGCTTTGTTAACTGGCCTTCTTTTGATCTTAAAAATTTTTTTTACCGCTAGCTGATCGGCAGAATCGCAACCTATCCCATAGCTTGTTTCAGTTGGATACACTATAACCTTGCCTTCACCTAACGCCTTTATTAAAAATAAAGTTTTTTGTTTTGTTAGATGTTTTAATTTATATATTTGCATCTTCTTAAAAACTCTTTTTAGTTTATCATAATAATTTTTATTTTTAAACAATAAATTGACCTTTTTAATAATTAGTGGTATTTTATATATTAAATAATATTAATTAAACACATATAATAGTTAATAAATTAAAGCAGGTTTTTTTAAGCTTAACTATCAAATTTTTAAAGGTGCTTAAAAAGAGTTTAAAGCCTTTGGGTAAAATTTTTAACCTATTAATTTGGCCTTTTAAATCAATTGCCAAACTTTTCTTCAAATTATTTATAGTAAATATATATAGTGGCTATCTCTCTGCCAAAGTTTTTGTAAAAAAATTTATTCCCAAAGATCAGAATCAAAAAACCGTCTGGACTGTCTTTCTAAAAGACTTGCCTTTAATTTTTTTAATGCTTTTTGCCGTCTGGATTATTATCGATCAGAGTAAAATAAGTAAACTATCTGCTGAGGAAATTGGCCAAAATACCATCTTAAATCAAATTACCCAGAGTCCTGAAAATTTTGAAAGTCTGCAAAATATAATAGAGGGTCCGATGGAAAAAAACACTACTGAAAGTTTTTCCTATTTTGAAACAGAAGCAGTTGAGCCAAGCTTAACTAATAATCAAAGCTTGAATCAAACAAGGTCGATAGCCGGTCAAGAAGATACGGTTCTGATCGCACCAATTACTTCCGGTCCAAAAGATGTTATAACCCGAACAGAAACCATTGAGTATACCGTCCAAGTTGGTGATACTATAAGTACTATTGCTCAAAAATTTGGTATCAGCACTAATACGATCCTCTGGGCAAATAACTTAAGTTACAATAGTTTAATTAGACCGGGACAAACAGTTAAAATCTTACCTGTTTCTGGAATAGTTCATACTGTTAAAAGTGGAGAAAACCTAGCTTCTATTGCCAAGAAATACCAAGCTGAAACAGATGACATTATGGATTTCAATCAAATATTTAATGCTTCCGATATTCAAGTTGGCGACAATCTGATTATTCCCGATGGGGTCAAGCCTGTCACTACCGTTAGTAAACCACAAACGACTATTGTAAATATTTTTACTCCTCCCAGTGCAACTATTTCTGACACTAAATTCCAATGGCCAACAAATTCACAATATATAACTCAGTATTTTGGGTGGCAACACACTGGTCTGGATATTGGTGCCAAAACCGGCGATGCCATTTACGCCGCTGAAAGCGGCAAGGTCGAAAGAGCGGGCTGGACAACTGGCTATGGATATAATATTATAATTAACCACGGTAATGGGTTAAAAACGCTATATGGCCATTGTTCTAAATTATACGTTGAAGTTGGTGACAGCGTTTCGCGCGGAGAAGTAATCGGTGCTATCGGTTCAACCGGTTGGTCTACTGGTCCTCATCTCCACCTCGAAATCAGAGTTAACGGCGCCAGAGTCAATCCGCTAAATTACATCAGATAGATATTTTATAAGTTAATTATAGCCCAAGCCCTCGTGGTGAAATGGATATCACGCTTGGCTTCGGACCAAGAATTTTAGGTTCGACTCCTGACGGGGGCATGGCCTGTAATTAACATCGAATAGTCAATAAAATTAATTTCTATGCCAGAACTTAAACCCAACCAAGGAAAAAACTTAGAGATAGAGGTTAATCAAAAAAATTGGTTACGCCTTCCTATAAAAACACACGTCATCACTAAAAACGATGATCTTTTTTCTATTATGGAAAAATATGCGCTACCCTTTTTAAAATCAAAAGATATTTTATTTATTAGTGAAAGAATAATTGCTATCATGCAGGGACGAGCTTTTCCCATCAATGACATCAAACCTTCTTGGTTAGCAAATTTTTTGGTAAAATTTGTTCATCGCTCACCCTATGGAATCGGCCTCAAAAGCCCCTGGACAATGGAGCTAGCTATTCGCGAAGCTGGCGTTTTTAGAATTTTGTACGCTGCTCTTGCTTCTATGATCACCAAACCATTTGGAGTTAGAGGTGTTTTTTATAAAGCAGTCGGTAAAAATATTAACGCCATCGATGGCCCCTGTTCATACACCCTGCCTCCTTATAATAATTATGCCAAGCTTGGTCCCAAAAACCCCAATCAAGTCGCCAGAGATCTAAAAAGTAAAATTAAAAATGAAATAATAATCATTGATGCCAATGACATCGGCGTGGCTGTCTTGGGTAAAAGTGATACCCAAATTACTGATGAGTTTTGCCAACAAGTTTTTAGAGATAATCCCTTGGGTCAATCAGACGAACAAACACCTATGTGCATCGTCAGACAAAAATAAAAACAGCCCTTCCTCTAATTGTCATCCCGCGAAGCTTGTAGCTGTGAAAATAGGTGGCGGGAACCTAAAGAAATGACTGTTTTTTTATTTAGATTATCAAATTATATTTTTTAGCTGTCTCTGCTTCGATATAGCCCTCTTCCAAAAGTCTCTTCAAATCCTGGTTCATCGAGACCATGCCTTCCTCGGAACTGGTCTGGATAACGGTCTTGATCTGAGGAATCTTATTTTCTCTAATAATATTGGAAATTGCCGGAGTATTAACCAAAATTTCACGAACTGCTATTCGGCCGCCGCCTTTTTTGGGCAACAAGTGCTGGGAAACAACCCCGTTCAAAGACAATGATAATTGCAGTCTGATTTGGGCTTGCTGAAAAGGCGGGAAAACATCGACAATTCTATCAATCGTCTGGCCGGCATTATGAGTATGCAAAGTTGCAAGCACCAAATGACCGGTTTCTGCCAAAGTAATGGTGGCAGCAATGGTTTCCAAATCTCTCATCTCCCCCACCATAATAACGTTAGGGTCCTGACGAACCACGTGTTTTAAGGCGTTAGCAAAAGTTAGCATATCACTGCCCAATTGGCGCTGTTTGATAATGCTTTTATCGGGCTCATAAACAAACTCTATTGGATCTTCTAAGGTTATGATATTGGCCCTGACCTCCTTGTTAATTAAACTAATCATAGCTGCCAGGGTAGTTGATTTGCCGCAACCAGTGGGTCCAGTAACCAAGACCAAGCCCTGCTTAGCCCTGATCATTGAATAAACAACCGGCGGTAATAATAACTCTTCCATGGTTAGGATTTTTTTACAGATGACTCTGGCCACCAAACCTACATTGTTTTTTTCCCAATGGATATTAACTCTGAACCTTGAGCCATCGCTTGTTTGATGCGAAAAATCCAGCTCTCTAATTTTTATAAATTTATCTTTCTGCGTATCTGTTAAAATTTCAAAGACTAAGCTTTCAGCCGATTCTCTGGTAACTACCGCCTCGCCTTCAATCTCATATAAAACTCCGTCAATTCTGATAATTGGCGGTTTACCGACAATAATATGAAGATCAGAGGCTTTTTTAGTTACTGCTATTTTGAATAATTTATCAATTTCCATTTATTTATTTTACTTCTTTATTAATTATCTCATCATTTACATCTTTTATCAATCTCCTCATTTTATAAATGCCCCAGATGAAGAATAAGATAAACAACAGTTTGAACAACAGGTCATAATCGCCGTTTAACTGAAAACCAAATGATCGGAACAAATCAAAAGTTATTAAGGAGGTAAAAAATATCAGGCTAATCAAAATAAATTTGAAAGAAGTATCTAATTTCCTTTCAACGCGCCAAACAACCCCCGCGGTCATAGCTATAGACATTAAAGCCAGGGCTAAGATAACCAGATTCAAAAGTTGTATATTACTCATAAATTATTTTATATCAAAATAGTGCTGTTTGATTAAATCCTCAACTGTGATTTTGTTATATTTTTTATCACCCCTCTTCTGATCATAATAAAACAGGATAAAGAAAAATATAAAAAGCAAACTGGTAATAATTATTAACAATAAACTTATTTCAATATCACTAAAGCTCAAAACTATTAGCGGCAAAACTCCTAACAATGGTTGTTTTTTGACAAAAAAGTTTTGGCTTGACTGAATAATCTGTCCGTTATATTCAAATTCTACTATTATTGTATAACGTCCTGGTTTAATGGTAAAGCTAGTCTCAAAATTTTTAAAGAAAATTAATCTTTTTTCAATTAACACCGGTTGGTCTGCCGTCATAATAATTTGTTGTTGATTGTCTAAGACATAAAATTTTAAATTCAAAAGCTGATTTTCCTGCTGACCAAAATATTGAAAATCTATCTTGGTCTTTAATTGATCATTGGGATAAAGAGAGTTGTTTTTATTTAATATTTCTATGTTCAAGCCAAAAATATCATATGGTGCTTCCAGCTCACCAGGTTTATAACCCGGAATTATAGGAATAATTGGTTCTTGGGGCTGTATAACTGGTTCACTTGGCACCACTGGCTCTTCCGGTTCAGGAATCTCGGGCTCAACAGGCTCCACTCCAGAAACTTCTGGTTCTTCAGGCTCTGGCTCAACTAAAATTTCAGGCACAACATCGAAGTATAAACTTTCTGTGGTATTAATAGACGGATCTCGGGGGCTCATGGCTGTAATTTCTAAAAAGTGGCTGCCAAAATCCAAGCTATAAGGATTTGACCATTGCCAATAGCCACTGTCGTTATAACTATAAGTTGTATATACAACATTTGGATTGGAGCTAAGACGAATAAATATCACTGCGTCTAGAATATTGGTTCTGCCCTTGAAGGTAAGCATCTGGTCAGTGAACTGGTAAGGTACGCTTAAATCGGATAAATATTGGTTGTTGACCTGATCAATGGTCAGCCAGACCGGGAGCTCTTGTTCTGGTTCTGGCTCCGTGGATGGCGGGTTGTACTGATTGTTTGGTGTGCCAGGAGTTGGTTCGGGCTGAATCGGTGGTTCAGCCTGGACCAGCTGGGACATGGTAACACCGGCCGCTTCAGCCCGAAAAGCAGCAACTGGCGAAACGACCATCACTAAAACAATTATAATAACTAGTTTTTTTGTGAATTTGTTTAAATTTATCATCTTAGTAATCTAAATAATCATTTTTACTAAGTTCTTTTTCGCTAATGTGCTTTTCGTTCTGACTTTTCCGATAATCATCAATCATTACTAAAGAAAACACCGCCAGCAAAAGGATTAAAAATAGAATAAAAATTATCAGCGCCTCTGCTAATTCGTGCTCGTTGATACCAATGTCAATTTTCCAAAAACGAACCGGCTTTTCATTAATAATAAAATAATCATTGGCCACAAAAATTTTTCCGTCTCTTTCTAGTCTGGCCTCAATAAAATATTTACCAGTTGGCGTGTTAAAAGAGGTGTTAAATTTTTCAATGTAATTTAGTCCATAAAAAATTGTATTCTGGCGACTAAAGTCCAAAATAACCTCCTGATTTTCATTAGTAATGCGATAAAAAATTTCTATCTCCTGAGGTTCCTTGGGCTTTAGTTTGATTAAGTCTGTTTCTACAATTATTTTATCTTTCGGATAAAGGGTATGATTTTCGTTTAGAACTTTGACAGACAAGTTATAGAATTCCTTTGCCCGTTGAAACGTTTCGCCCGGTACGATTTCCGGATATATAATTTCTGGCTTTTGCGGCTCAATAGGGGTTGTTGGTTCAGTTGGAATTTCTGGTTTTCCCGGTTCGACTGGAGCCTCTGGTTCAGTAGGAACTTTTGGTTTCGTGGGTTCTGTTGGTATGATATATTTTACTATTTGAAAATTAATTACTTGATCAGCAATCAATGTCGGATCCCGTGGGCTGATTGCCCAAATATAAATTCCATAACTGGCAATATTTAAAACATAAGGCGTTGTCCATTGCCACTGACCATCAAAAGACCAGGTAGTATAAATAATATCTGGTTGATCGCTGAGCTGTATAAATATCACTGCGTCTAGAATATTGGTTCTGCCCTTGAAGGTAAGCATCTGGTCAGTGAACTGGTAAGGTACGCTTAAATCGGATAAATATTGGTCGTTGACCTGATCAATGGTCAGCCAGACCGGGAGCTCTTGTTCTGGTTCTGGCTCCGTGGATGGCGGGTTGTACTGATTGTTTGGTGTGCCAGGAGTTGGTTCGGGCTGAATCGGTGGTTCAGCCTGGACCAGCTGGGACATTAGCAAACTATCGGCGCTGGCTTTATTAACTATTCTTTGATTACAAAAAATTGAACTAATTAAATTTATTAATATAAAAACCAGAATTATTGCTTTCAAATTTCTATTTTTTGTTTTTTTCATAAATAAAAACAAATATCTGTATTTAAACTTGCTTAAATTTTTGAGCTGTAAGCTAAGAGTTACAAGTTACAAGTTCTTTTTTTGATATTTGTTTTAGTTTTTGTTTTTTATTTTATTTAATTTTGTCTATTAAAATTAAGTATAAGTTAAGACATGGTAGTCATTATAAGCCAGAGTTAAAGTCAGAGTAGCGCTATATGCTCCAGAATAAGTTGAAGTAGCGTAAATATAAAAATCAAAGGAAGGCTGAATGTAAAAATCGCCAATTCCCTCCCCCGAACCGGCCGAAGCAATGGTAACCGGACTGCCAACATCAGCAAAACTTTGATTGTCAGCCCCTTCGGTAACTGCAATATTGCCGGTATAAGTTGTGTATACTATGGTCGGTGAAGTGCTAGTAGCCGTATTTGAGTCAAAATATAATTTATCATTAACAATTGTCCTCGGAGGATCACCGGTATTAGTGAAATCAGTACAAGTTGCCGACAATGTCCAGCCATTAGATAAACTATTGCTAACTAAGATTTGTTCGGTGCCGGTGGCCCAAGTTTCCTTATTTGGCGAAGCTGTCGTTCCTAAAGTGAAACTATCAAAAACAGTAGAGGCAGGCGAAGAGAGGGTTAGAGAGCCAGCCGCGGTAAAAGTAAAAGCGATCTGATCAGTTCTTATCGTCTTTGAACCATTATTCACCCAAACACGCCAATATGTCCAATCGCTACTGTAATATTCGCTGATATTAGAAGTGATATTTTCCGATAAATTAAAATCTGTGTCGGCCACGCACGTAGTGCTGGTATCAACCTCGACCCAGGCATTGGTGCTACCGAAACGGTATACTTCGAGTCTCATATATTTTGTTGCATCGCAATTAGCATCCAGCTGCCCATTCCACGCGACCGTAATTTGATCGGTGCTGTTGGAATTTTTTTGATAAAAGTAAAAAAATGGCGCTTGAGAAGCCGCTGAAATAGTGTCTCGGTCGCTATCATCGCTTGTCACCCGACTATAACCAAGCTCGTCGAGTAAATAATCCGCGTTATCAGTGGTAGTTTGAGCGACCGTATTGCCTTCTTTGGAATACCTTTTGGTCTCAGTCGTTACAGTGGTAAGAGTCGGATAATTTGCATAAGCATTCAATGGTCTATTGGCATTATCATTTATTAATCGCAAATAATATGTTGTATTGACATCCGCGTTAACCGTATTAATCATAAAAGCCACCTCTGTATAATATCCCGCGTTAAGAGTCGTGCTGCCAGTTACGTTTACGTTTTCATACCATTTTCCATTGGTCCAGGTTACAGTTGAAGGAGTGCCGCATAAATTTGTCGATAAAGCAGTCTCATTTGTTGGCAAACCCAGAGTTTGAGCGATCGCCGTAGCCGACCCAACATCAGTCCAAGAAGCGGTTGACAAGGTCGGATCATCAGTTGTGTACTGTAGTTGATAAACCGTGGTAGTCGCGCTACTGCCGAAATTCAACAATTGAAATCTGGCGGTCAACCGTTGACCAATTTCTATGCCAGTCGTTGGAGTGTTAGCAGACTCCATAGCCGTAGATGAGTCTGGATTAGAAGTGGCGTTATCATTATACCAACGATAAGCATTTTGGACTAAATTTTCTCTACTATTACCTATGATGTCATCTCCGGTTAAGTCTTTGCCCATCACATAAGGCGTGCTGCCTATCATGTTTAAAGTCATTGATCCCATATTATTCCATTCGCCATTTCCCCACAGAACAGTCTCTATCGCTGTAAAAGATGACATATAATCAGTTGATAAAAGCAGAAATATCCTAGCGCTTAAAGGACCGCTGGCGGGCAAATATGTTGTTAGCCAAATATAGTTCGTATTAGAATCATAATTTAATGAACAGCCGTACATAGTGCCTATGATGGTTGCGGTAGATGTCGACCAGCTTGATCCGTTATAAATCCCTGTAAAAACGTCTCTAGAAGAAGCATCCCCATTACAAAAATATAAATTATTATTCGATAAATTAATCGTCGCGTCAAACATTTGTTTAAAAGAAGTCAAATCGGTTGCCGCAATAATGTTTGACCAACTGCCAGCCCAGCTGTTCGAGGAATCAGTGTAAATTTTACTTCTTATCCAATGCCCGGAAATATCCCAATTAATCAACATTATATTGCCGCTTGCCAAAGGTCTAAGAAGCACCTGATCTTCATCAGCGTCCATAGGATTTGACCCTGCTTCCGTCCAGTTGCCAGCACTACCACACGAACCTGTACACTTGATTACAAAAGAATCAGAATTATCAGAAGTGCCAATGTACAGATCACCATCGGTTCCTTCAGTTATAGACAGAGAATTTGTATTGGCAAAGGTTCCTCCTTGATTTGAACCGGTGGCGTTCACCTCCCCCTGCTGACTATCATCGCTGGTGTCTAGTCTTTCATAATATATATCATCCTCGCTATCGTCCATAAAAGCTATGTGAATAAATTCGCCCGTCGTGTTCCCAGGCGTCCATCTGTCATACCAAACCGTTGTTCCCAGGCAATCAGTGCCTGAATAAACAGTTACTGCTGATCCCCAGGTAATTCCGCTATCTGTAGTTTTCCAATAAACACAAGTTCCGTCTGCGTCTACTCCAAAAACATACCCGGTTGTCGAGTTTTCCAAAAAAACTGTGTTTTGCGGTCTTTGGAATTCAGCATCAGTAGTATAAACGCTGCTATCAATAGTTACTTGCGTTGCTTCAGCTTTTTCAATGCCATTTGGCAACCATTCCAATTTTAAAATGTCTTTAAAAGGAAAATTAAAAAATACTAGTAATAAGATTAAATATAAAGCAACCAATTTAAGATATTTTTTTTTATTTTTCATAAGCTAATCAGGTAAATAAAAATTGCAATTAAGTAAGCTTGCTATTATTGCTACATAATTTCCAAGGCGTCGCAACAAAATTATGGATTATCAATTATTGAACTGTCTATTCTTCCGCTTGCGCGGTTGATTTCTATAAGCCCGCGCTTATCATCTATTTCAGAGTGCTTTAAATATATAGCCATAGTATTGCAAAGCCTTCCGCAACTTCCGCTATTGGCAATACTTTCTATTATAGCTCCGGCATCAGGGAAAAAATATGAAATTCTGGCGATTTTATTTTCGTCCATGACGGGAGCTACTGCCTGAGCCCTGGGCAACCATTTTTTTGGAGACTCGGTGTTTAGTGAAAACAGCTCAATATTTACCCGGACATCGCTGATAATCACATCAGAAGAATAGAAATAATTTCTACCGGCGTCGCGATAATCATAAGTTTCTGATTCAACCGTATCTGACAAAATTATATATTTGACGTAAAAATTTCTATCAGTAACAAAAGCATATGCATATCCTTTCTCAACTTTTGCCAAATCGGCCAGCTTAATATTGCTGGCAGCTAATAATTGGTAATATTGCAAGTCATCAACTAGATTTTCCATGGAGGTTTTCAGCTCGTCCAGATTATTGCTTTCTCTGAAATTAACCAGAATCGCCATAGTAACTATTACCAACATGCCTATCGCAGTTAAAACCTCCATTACTGTAAAGCCATAATATTTACAATGCTTATTTTTTCGGCTAACTATTTTTCGGAACATAGGTCGTTATTTATATTCTTTTTAAAAACAATAAACTTATAATTAAAAAAATTCCAAAATAAAACTACTCCTACTGCCAAGGCTTTAGCCACATTAAGCCAAACAAAATCAGATAAACCAAATTGGGGGCCCACGACAGTGGTTATTAAATAAACAATAAAATTATTTAGACTCAGGCCAACGAGCGTTACCAGAAAAAAAATTAAATATTTTTGTTTATTGTTTTGCTCATCATTACGTTCTTTGAAAGTCCAATTTTTATTTAGATAAAAACTTATAGTAACTACGGTGATAAAAGAAATTGAATTTAACGCTAACAGTCCGGTTCCCTGATAGACGCCAAAAAAGTATGCCAACAAATTAACGAAAATAAAATCAAAAACCGTATTAAACGTCCCAATAATCAGAAATCGATAAAACTGCACTTGGCCGAGCTGCCTGATGATTTTTTGGAATATATTTGCCATTTATCTTAAGAGCCTAAAATTACTTCGATTTCATTATTCAATGAAGGGTTGGTTTCCAGATTAATTACTTGGTAACTATCCGCTAAAAGGCTTTTGATTTCCCCTGCATAACTCTGTAATTCTGGCTGATAATTAATCGTTACCCCCTGATAGTCAAAACTGTCAGCATTAGCAGCTGTAGCTTTGGCAAATCCGGCATTAATTAAATCCTGGGCAACCTGTCCAGCAGTACCGGCTGGCGCTCCACCATTTAGAACTGAGACTTCCACCTGATCCATGTCCGGTAAGGCCGAGGAATCACCCTGATTAGAATTGTCTTCAATTAATCTTAGATCGTGTTCTGTTAATTCTGGCAGTTCCAGATCAAAAACTTCACCTTCAAAATAAGCAATTACCACGTCGTAATCCAAATCATCAACCTCAACCATGTCCACGTCTTCTCTTTTAAGCTCTAGCGCTGTCCTGATAGCTTCTGCTTGTTCTAATTCTTCGTTTTTATATTCAAACGTGGTTTTATCATAATTGGAACTTTCCCGAATATTAGTCGTTGATACCTGAAAACCAATAAACTCAAGCTTCTTCAGTAATTTATCCACATTATCTTGATCAGAAGCGAAATTGTAAACCGCTAAGCTTATTTCTGATCTTTTGATAAGGCCGGACTTCGTCCTGGTCTCATCAGTGTCGTCACCGCCGTTGGAAATTTCTACAGGCACCTGCTGAATGTTTTGTTTTTTGGATTTATAGAAGAACAGCGCTGTCAATCCTCCACCAACGACAATAATAACCACGGCTATCATTATAATTTTAATAGATTTCTTGCCTCCGTGAATTTTCTCAAAGATATTCTTTTTGCTTTTGTCGAGTTTGTTTTTAATTGAAGGATCTAGCACACCTTTTTTCAATAAAGCTGCCAAAAGCTCCCGGTTGCGACGATTTTCTGGAATAAAAAGTTTCTGACCCTTATTAATACTGTAAGGCTTCTTAATATGATTAATCCTAGCTAATTTCGCCCAATTAACTTTAAATTTTTCAGCCACATCTTGTATTAATTCTTTCTTTGGCATTACATATATCACCATGCTCTCTTTAGACAATTCCATAAAGTACAAAATCACCAATCTAAGCAAGACTATAATTATTATCAAAGCGCCTAACAGTGTTAAAATTTTATAAGGGATGGCCCAGAAGACTATTTTTGTTGTTGCCGGTTCGACGGTGTCAGAATAAACTACCTCGGCTTCAGCGGTGTAGCGTCCAAAAAATAAATTCTTATTCCACCTTAAAAATATATTAGAAGATTTCTTGGGAAAAACCATACCCAGCTGTCCTCCTAATTCATCCACGGTTTGCCCGAAAATATTTTTTATTTTGACTTTCACTTCAGGCTCTATTCTGACATTGCCATTGTTTTTTAAATTTAAAATAAATTGAGTGTAATAATTAAGATCTAAAAATTTACGAAAAAATCCCGACTCTTCTTTCACAAAAAGTTTATTAAACTCTTCAATGCTAATATCCTCTACTCTTTCGCCTGGGACAGTCAAATATATCCTAACCCCTACTCTAGTTACGATACTCATAGTCATACCTTCTTTATTGGTACCAGCGGGCCCTCTAGAAACCTCTTGAACAATGATGCCACCCATATGATCACCCACATCAACATTGTCTGGCAAAGTAATTGTAAAAGGAATTTTTTTCACTTCATGTGGCTTCAAACCCACTTCATAAGCGAACATATCAATCCAGCTACCGATGCCTATTTGTTCGACATTTTCATCTACCAGCGTAAAATTACCGTCATTAGTAGTAGTCGCATCAACTGGATAAACTTTAACCACTACCTCATCATCGCTGTTATTAACTAAATTAACCGAATCTTCCTTAGTTTCTCCGGGGTTCATAGTATAAACAAACCAGGAGGCTGTCCTGGGATCACCAGGGTCACTAGATCCTGGCATAATACCTATCCCACCGCCTAAGGTAAGCGCTCTTACTATTAAAGGGGTTGTTAAAATTGCTATTGCCAAAACCAACAGGATAACTTTGAATTTTTTGATCATATTTTTTGCTAACAGCTTAATAAAAACAAAAGGAGTTAAAATTTAAAACAGAAAAATTTTAAAGTTTTCATTCAACTTGCCTTTATAAGCGTTTTTTATTAATATAATATTTTATTTATTATACAATATTTTTAAAATTATAAAAAGCTTAAATTTTTTTATAAATTACTGCTATATTATCCCGATAAATCAACTCCCACCCCATTTTCCCTAACCGGATGGCTAATGGTGCATCATGAGATAATAAAATAAAATCAAAGTTATATAAATCAAATAATGGCTGCCAATCCGATTCTAAGTCTCTTATAATTTTAAAATCTTTTAAGATTTCCTGTTTTGACCCATCTTCGCGAGTTAAACGCCACGAGGCCATTCTCCCATCAATAAAAACTGGATGTTCTGGCAATTGCCAAATCAAATAGCCGCCCCAATTATATTCATTAAACATCCTGCCCTCAATCGGGTTAGCTTTCAAAAAATTTACCGCTTGACAAGGGTATCCAAAAGCCAGAGCGACATCTTCTTCAGAATTAACCATTCGAGTATACGGAAGGGTTTTCTGAAAAAAATATGAAATAATCATAAATCCAAAAATCAATACTAGCCATTTTTTTTGTAAAATTATTCTCAGCTTGTCCTGAGTCAGGTTACCCACCAAATAAACTAAATAAGGTATGGTGATCAGAACAAAAAATGGCATATGCCGCCAACTAGAAGTTGAAATTATCAAAAAAACCATCGCCACTATTAAATACGAGAAATCCAATTTTTTATAATTTAAAATAATTAATACCGAAATTAAGACCGTGTAAATAATAAATCTGTAGGCCATAGGGCTGTCGAAAGAAAAAGGCAGCCATTCATTAATATAGCTTTTGGCAAAACTATCAATAGTAGTGGTGTATATTTCAAAATACAATCGCCAGTAGTAAGGGTTGATCATCGTCGTTAAAAAAGACAAAAAACCAACCACAATCATTCTCCCAATTTCTTTAAATCGAAGGGTTGTATAGTGAAATTTGTATTTATAATATTTTTGATTGATCTTTATTATTAAAATTTTTACTATCTCAATTGAAGTTATCAAAGCAATAAAAAACAAACCGATTGAAAATCCACCATGAAGGTTTGCCCAAACAAAAAAAATTATCGGCAGCCAATAAATTTTTTTATACTTAGTATTTTCTTTGTATTTTTGAACTAAATAAATAGTCAAGGCCAAGCCCAGCAGAGTTATCATCTGCGCTCTAGCGCTTATTATCGGCAAAGAAGCAATAACCCCTAAAAGGCAAGCGATTATTTGGTGGCTCAATGGCGCTTCAATACTTTTGGTGACAATAAAAAATGCTAAAAAAGTAATCAACGCATAGATAATTGAAATACTTATAAGGCCAAAATTCTGATATAAAAAATACATGCCAATATCAGTCAGCCATTCGTGCATGATTAATGGGAAGTTAGGCATAGTCCAAGAATAAATGTCTGTCGCCGGGACTTGGAAATTATTATTAATTAGATATTCACCATTTTTAAGATGCCAGCCCAGGTCAGGGTCGGCTGGCAAATTAAAGGTTAGCAAAATTATAAAAATACCTATTAAAATTATAAAAATACTTTCTGTTTTAAACAGTTTTTTTACCATTTTTATCTTTTTTTGTTTTCAATTTTATTATATTTTTTATAGCGCTTGCCACTTCTCCCCGACTAATCTTTGATTGGCCAAGTTTTCTATCAGGGAAAACAATAGGGGTTTCCAAAATTTTAAAACCGGCCCTTTTCACTAAATACACCATTTCTACCTGAAAGGAATAACCGTCTGATAAAATTTTTTTGAAATTTATACCCTGCAAAACCTCTTTTTTGTAAACTCGAAAACCAGAAGTCGCATCCTTAATTCCCAATCCTAAAACAAAATTTACATACCAATTAGCTAATCTGCTCAAAAAAAGTCTTCGCCACGGCCAATTTTCTACCCGACCACCTGTAATATATCTAGAGCCTATCACGAGATCGGCTCCTTCTAAACCTTTGATTAAACTGGGAATATATTTTGGTTGATGGGAAAAATCAGCATCCATTTCAAAAACTACCTCTGCTCCCCGGTCAAGCGCAAAATTAAAGCCTTCTCGGTAAGCCGATCCCAGACCAAGTTTTCGTGGGCGTTTAATTATAAATAACCTTGTCTGATTTTTCATTAAGTCCTGAACTAAATCAGCTGTCCCGTCAGGCGAATTATCATCAACAATTAAAATATTTAAATCAGGTATACTCAGACCAAAAATTTTTAAAATCAACTCTTTAATATTGTCTTTTTCGTTATAAGTTGGGATGACGATAAATATCTTCATATTGTCCTAATTTTACATTATATTTCTATTTAAAACAACTAAAAAACGTAGCTTTTATATGGCTACGTTTTTTATATTTATTTAGAACTTTTTTCGAAAGCCGCCTCTTCTTGAATTATTATTACCGTGAAAATTCTTCTTACCACCGTTGTTAAAATTATTTTGTCTGCGCTCTGTGAACCCTTCTGGTTTTTTTAGAAGTTCCTTTCTGGACAAACCAACTCTCCCACGTTCTTTATCGACTTCTACTACTTTAACTCTTACTTTATCACCAACATTTAAAATATCAGTTACTTTGTTAACGTGTTCCCAGGTTAAATTTGAAATATGAATCATCCCATCATGACCGGGCAAAAGTTCAACAATTGCCCCTATTTCGTCCCCGTTATTCTGGCCTTTGATTATTTGCGTAACCGTACCCTCATACTCTTCACCAACTTGTATTTCTTTAGTTAATGTTTCTATCCACTTAATTGCCTTTTGAGAACCTGCTTCGGAGCTAGCTGTAACAAAGACCGTTCCATCCTGCTCAATATCAATCTCCACCTCACATTCTTCAATGATTTTGTTTATTATTTTACCGCCAGGACCAATCACGTCTCTAATTTTATCTGGATCAATTTTCAAGATGGTAATTTTTGGAGCATTAGGCGAGGTTTCTTTTCTAGGCTCTGATATCGCTTTTTTCATAACCTCGAGTATTTGTAATCTGGCTGCTTTAGCTTTAATTAAAGTCTCTTTACAAACTTCCGTACTAATACCTCCCAGTTTGATATCTAATTGGATGGCAGTAATACCGTTTCTAGTTCCAGCCACTTTGAAATCCATATCAAAAGCATGGTCCTCAATACCCTGAATATCTGTTAAAATAATAAATTTACTTTTGTCTTTGGGATCAGTTACTAGGCCCATGGCAATACCGGCGACCGGCTCAGTTATCGGAACTCCAGCGTCCATTAATGAAAGGCTGGAACCGCAAATTGAAGCTTGGGAAGAAGAACCATTGGAACTTAAAACCTCTGAAACAACCCTGATAGTATAAGGGAAGGCTTCTTTCGTCGGTAGAACTGGAACTAAGGCTTTTTCAGCCAAAGCTCCGTGTCCTATTTCGCGTCGGCCAGGACCCCTGGAAGGTTTAACCTCACCGACCGAAAAACCAGGAAAATTATAATGGTGCATATATCTTTTCTTGCCTTCTTCTTCCATGGTTTCTAAATATAGTTCCGCACCAGGCGCTCCCAAAGTTACAACTGATAACACTTGGGTTTCACCTCGACTAAAAAGTCCTGAACCATGTACTCTGGGCAACAAGCCAACTTCGGCTGACAAAGGTCTAATTTCATCAAATTTACGACCATCAGGCCTTTGGCTTTTTTCTAAAACTAACTTTCTGGCTGCTTCATTTAAATATTCCTCAACCATGCCTAGACCTTTTGCCCTGGCATCTTTGGACACTTCATTATCGTCTTTTAATATTTCGTTAACCTCTTTTTTTAAATTATTAATATTTTCTCTGGTCTTTACTTTATCAGCTGAAAAAATTCCGTCTATTTTTGATAGGACACATTTTTCTACTTTACTCTTTATAGCTTCATCTTCGGCTTTATCCTCCACTGATTCTGCCTCGACTTTTTTGTCATGTCCAACTTCGCTGACTACTTTATTAATAAAACTTACCAGTTTCTCAAGGTGTCCTTGACCAAACTCTATAGCCTCAGAGATGGTTTCTTCGCTAGCTTGATTAGCTGATGATTCAATCATTACTACCTCTTCCTCGGTTCCGGCCAGAAATAAATCAAAGCCAGATTTTTCTCTGATCTCATAACCACCGTTTAAAACCCATTCTCCATTTATCTGACAAACTCTTATGGCTCCCACTGGACCATTCCAAGGTATTGGTGAAATCGCCAAAGCTGTTGAAGCTGCGATCAAAGCTGGTATATCAGGATCGTTTTCGCCATCAACTGACAAAACCGTTACCATAACCTGAACATCGTTTCGTTCAGTCTCTTTAAAAAGAGGTCTTATGGATCTGTCAATAATTCTGGCGGTCAGAATTGCTTCATCAGTAGCCCTACCCTCTCTTTTTACCCATCTGGAACCTTTGATTTTGCCCGCTGCATAAAGCTTCTCTTCGTAATCAACCATTAAAGGAAAATAATCAATGCCTTCTTTGGGCTCCGAACCGGTAACAGCAGTCGCCAAAACGACTGTTTCTCCGTACTGCACGGTACACGATCCATGCGCTTGTCCGGCTAGTTTGCCCGTCTTAATTATTAAATCTCTAGAAGCATATTCTAGAGTAAACACTTTTTCTTCATTTTTTTTCATTTTTTTTGTCCTCAATTTCTGATCAACAAGCTCCAGATCAAAAATGCTTTTTTGATCTATTTGTTTGTCGACCAGTCCATGAATTAATTATTTTTTAATTATATATTTCTTTTTGTTGCTTGATAAATTTATAAACTCGTCTGCCGCTTCAATCAAAGACCTGGAAGCGCTTTCAGCAAAAGCAATAATTTCCACACGACAGCCCTTATTTTCCTGTAAATATCTAACTAATGGTAAATAATCTCCGTCACCGCTGGCGATCACCACAGCATCCAGCTTGTCTGCCATTTTGATAGTATCAATTGTTATGCCGACGTCCCAATCACCCTTTTTCATTCCACCTGGAAAAATCTGCAGCTCTTTAGCTTTGAGTTCGAAACCCTGACCAGTCAAAGCGTCAAAAAAGTGAGTTTCCTCCTCTGATTGAGATTTAACTACATAAGCAATGGCTCTGACTAATCTGCGGTTAGCTACTGCCGTTTCCAAAATTTTACCAAAATTCACCCTACCATTATATAAATTCTTAGCCGAATGATAGAGATTTCCTACATCAACAAAAAGACTTACTCTTTGTTCTTTTGGTTTGTTAATCATTTATTTATTTTACTCTTCTTTTGATTCTTCCTCTGGCTCTTCCTCGGATTTTTCTTCCTCAGCTGCAACTTCCTCTTCTTCTTCAAGTTTATCCTGTCGTTTGGTAATTTTTATTTTTAATTCTTTTACCAATTTATCAAATGCTTCTTCGTTTTCTCTTTCCAGATATCTTAAAAGTTTTCTCCTTTGGCTGACTTTTTTAATCAAACCTCGTCTTGAAGAAAAATCTTTTTTATGGATTTTTAAATGTTTAGTCAACTCTTTAATTTCTTCTGTCAAAATAGCAATTTGCACTTCACTTGAACCAGTATCATTTTGATGAGTTTTAAACTTAGCGATAATCTTGTCTTTCTTTTTTTTGTCTAACATTTTATTGTTTTCTTTTTATGTTTGCCAAGTTAAAGCCGAAAGACTATATCTCTTAACCGAGCAAACATAATTAATTATTATTAAATCTGTTTTTTTCTCTCCACTCTCTAATTTTTTTATGATCTCCGGAAAAAAGTATTTCCGGTACTGTAAATATTTTGTTACCAAGTTTGAAATTTCTGGGCTTAGTGTATTGCGGGTATCTGTTAACCTTGTCTCTTTGCGTAAAAGTTTCATTTTTTAAAGATTCAGGATCTCCGAGATATCCTTTTATCAATCTGCTAGTTGATTCAACAATCGCTAGAGCAGCGATTTCACCGCCGCTTAAAATATAATCGCCGATGGAGACACTCTCGTCAACCAATTCTTTCACTCTCTCATCCACGCCTTCATAACGGCCACAAATAAATATCAGCTGGTCATATTTGGAATACCGACTGGCTGTTTTCTGATTATATCGCTTGCCTCTGGGATCCAGTAAAACAACTTTGTGTTTCTTTCTTTTTTTAACACTCTTGAGACATTGATAAATTGGCTCCACTCCCATAATCATACCAGCACCTCCGCCATAAGGAGCGCCGTCAACTTTATGATGCTTATTTCCGCTAAAATCTCTTATATTATGTAATCTGATTTCAATGACCTTTTTCTTTAGTGCCTTGTCAATTAATCCTTGTTTTAAATAACTTTCAAAAAGCTCCGGGAAAATAGTCAATATATCAAACCTTAGTTTACTCTTCATATTTTATTTATTTTTTGAGTGACGTCAAGGTCAGATAGCAAAATCCCCGCCGCTGGCGGGGATAGTGCAGTAATTTATAATTTTAAATCGTCAACTTCAGCCGCCTCTTCTCTTTGTCTGCCCTTACCGCCTCTTGAACCTTCTGGTTCATAAATCTTCAGGTTAACTCGAGCATTGTTTCTTGCTCCGACAACCCTCAGAAGAGTTCTGATAGCTCTGGCAGTTTGGCCTTGGCGACCAATGACTTGACCCATGTCCTCAGGATTGATTTTCAAGGTGATTAAGACACCCATTTCATCAACTGATCTCTCAGTAGTTACATCCTCAGGATGGTCAACTAATGACTTGACAATGTTTTCAACAAACGCTTGATCTTGTTCTGACATGTATTTGTCAAAGGTTAATTATTAAATCCCGTCAGCTTCGGTGCCCGATATCTCAGGCCGTTTCTTTATTTTAGAAACTTATATTAGTCTGCCTTCTTTTTTGACGGGTCATTATTTCGTTTTTCAAGGTATTTATTCCTTTCGACCTACCAAAGGAAGCTTGATGCTTTTCTTGAAGAAGGTTGCTAATATAACTATATTAATATAGCAAATAATTATTTTTCTGTCAAGACTACGACTTATTTTCTGCCTTTGGTTCTACTTCTTGATCTGCTTTTGGCTCTTCTTTCTCAGTTGCTGATTCTTCTTTTGACTCCGGTTTTTCTTCTGTCTTTTTTTCTTCCTGACTCTCAGCTGGAACTGCCTCTTGTTTATCATCAGCCTCGGCGGCAACGCTTTCTGAAGCAGCTGCTTTTTCCTGTTCGGCTGCTTTTTGTTTCTCTGTTCTTTTCTTGGTAATCTTAACTGCTTTTTGTTTGTCACCCTCAATCACGCCCTGCTTAACAAATAAGTTATGAACTGTAACAGTTGGTTGGGCGCCTTGAGAAAGCCAATATTTAATCCTTTCATTTTTTAAATTTATCTCTTTGGTTTTTGGGTTATAATTACCCAATAGTTCTAAATAATCACCAAACGGGTCTTTGGTTTTTTCCAAAACAATAATTCTAAAAAACGGCTGATTTTTCTTGCCCATTCTTGATAATTTGATTGCTAACATTGATTATTCTTTTCTTTAATAATAAATTAATAGCTAAAGCTTAGATTATTTCCCTTTTTTTGTCAAACCTAACCCCGCCGATCATCAACATTCAATTATCAATCCTTAATATATTTATCAGCTTCTTTAAGGTTAAGAGACAAAAGCTTACTAACACTATCAGCCCCCATAGTAACCCCGTAGAGGATAGCGGCTTTTTGGATGGTTGCCCTGTTATGGGTAATACAGACGAACTGGGTTTTTTCGGAAAGCTCATCAATAATTCTGGTAAAGCGAATTGAATTAGCTTCGTCCAAAGCAGCATCCACTTCATCCAAGACCACAAACGGTGAAGGATTATTATTTATAATAGCGCAAATTAAAGCGATGCTGGTCAGAGCCTTTTCGCCGCCTGACAACATATTAATACTAGAAAGTTTCTTCCCGGGAGGGGTAGCCTGGATTTCGATGTTGGCGCTAGTGTCTCGGCCAATTATTTTTTTCAACCAATCATCTTTCTTCTCTTTGTTGTCAATATCATCCTCGGATCCGTCCTCAGGTAGTGGGATCTCGACTTTCTTTTCTTTTTTCACTTCTTTGATTAGAACAAGCTTGGCTCGACCGCCATTAAAAAGAATTTTAAAATATTCCGAAAAATCCTTGTTAATCTTTTCAAAATTTTCTGAAAAAATATTTTTAATCCTGCCATCAAGTTCGTGAATAACTTTTTCCAAACCGGCAAACGCTTCTTCTAAGTCTGTAATTTCTTTATTTAAAAATTCATAACGGCTACTCACTTCTTCGTGTTCTTCTTTAATTCCTTCATCCAACCCCCCGATTAAATTGAGTTGGTTTTTTAATCTTTCAATTTCTTTGCCGGCTGAATCTAAATCAACTTCATAGCCTTCCTTCAATGGCTGGAAATCTCCGGGCCAGTCTTCTTTAATCTTTTTATTTAAATCTTCCAGGTGAGCCTCAATCTTAGCTATCTCGATCTGCAAAGCATTTACTGATTCGCTGCGCTTGTTTAAAAATGATTGATTTTGAGACATTTTTTCCTGCAAAGCGAAAAGCTCTGCTTTTTTCTTGTCCTCACTCTGATTAAAACCCTGAATCTTTTCTTCTACCTGGGTAATCTTTTCTTGCTGCTCTTTTAATTGCTCGTCAATTTCTTTTATTTTATCTGAACGGTTTTGAGTGTCTTGACCTGATAAACCATTCAGTAAGTCGTTTATCTTTTGTTTTTCCACCTCGGCCTCTTTTTGACTTTCCTGAAACAGACTGATCCGCTCTTCAATAATTGACAGAGCGATTTTCTGCTGGCTTATTTCTTTGTTCAGAAGTTCCTGGCTGTTTTTAAGCTCGCTTACTTTCTGCTGAAGTAAACGCACCTTGTCACTGCCTTTATCGCGTATTTCGGCAACTTGCTGATATATTTTTTCTATCCTTTTTTGAATTTCTTTAGCAGATTTTTTAAATTCAGCGATATCATCAACGGTATCCACCCTAGCAAGCAAGTCAAAAAATCCGCTTTGCTCCCTGTAAATCCTATCCAACGCTTCTAATATTTCTTCTTCGTTCTTTTCCGGTTTGCCGGTTTTTAATATTTTCTCTTCTATTTTTGCCAATTCAGTTAATAAATCATTCAAACGATTAATTTTATTTTTGAGAGTGTCTTCCTTAATTTTATAATCACTCTCTAAATTCTCGATCTGCTTTTTGATCTCAATTATTTTTTCTTCCTGCTCGGGTAGTTTTTTCTCCAGCCAGACCTGATTAATTTTTCCCTCTTTCATTAAATCCAAGTTACTACTGCCTTCGAACAAGGCTTTCTCTTTCAGTAACTGGTTTTTCTTGAAATTCAGAGTTGAAAGTTCCTGTTGCAAAGAGTCAAAATTCTTCTCTCTGCCCGAAGCTTGGTGCTGAGTCTCAATGTTTTTATTAAGTTCATCTATAGTATTAATAACATCCTGTCTGGCTGCTTCTTCTTTTTTGAGTTCTTGTTGCTTACCATTTAACTCCTGGGTAAAGTTATTCAACATTTTAGAAAAGTAGAGCTTCTGTAAATCTCTTAATTTCTTCTCAAATTCGTTTCTTTTCTCTAATCTCTTAACTTGTCTGTTCAAAGAACGATAACGTGGCTCAATTTCTTTCAAAATGTTCTGACTCTGATCCAAATTGTTTCTAGTATTAATTAACTTATTGACGGCTTGCTCTTTTTTGATCTGATACTGCCTGATACCAGTAGCTTCATCAAAAAATTCCTTTCGCTCTTGGGGAGAGGCGGTTAAAATAAAATCAATCATTCCCTGTCCGATGACTGAATAGGTTTTTTGGGCGAAATTTGCTTTGGCTAGAAGCAACTGAATATCAACCAGACGAACTTTATTTTTGTTAATCAAATATTCACTTTCTCCGCTGCGGTAAACTCGGCGACTGATAACTATCTCCCGAAAATCAATCTGGGCTTTTTGATCTTCGTTATTCAAATACATACTCACCTCAGCCATTCCCAGCCGGGTTTTCTGATCACTACCGGAAAAAATCACGTCTTCGCTCTTTTTACCTCTCAAAAGTTTTAAGCTCTGCTCGCCCAAAACCCATCTAATAGAATCAGCCACATTTGATTTACCAGAGCCGTTTGGTCCGACAATGGCTGTTAATTCACGATTAAACTTCAGAGTGACCGGATTAGCAAATGATTTAAAGCCTTGGATTTCTAGTTTCTCTAAATACATTAATTTAAAAAAATAACCTAAACAGTTATAAACCAATAATAAAATTATCTATATTATAACATTAATATCCTAAACATTAAACCCTCTTGACACTTGACGTGATTACAAAACAATGCTATTATAAATTATTAAAACAAAATCACCTTAATAATTCAATAAACTGGAGGTTTCTCCCTATGAGAACTCGCTCACTTATTCTTTGGTCAGTCTTGACCGGGGGCTTAATCGCTTTATTTTGGGTGATCTACTATATGATCACCGGTTCGGTTCCGATCGTAACCACTATTAAGATGGCCGAAAATTAGATCATAACCCTACCATTCGGCATTAGCCGATGGTGGGACATCCTAATCGGACCGATTTGGTCTATCATTATCATTTACCTTTTAACAAAGTTAAATGGTAAAGACGATGATCTGGGCTTCGGTCTGAGCTCTGGTCTGGTCATCGGTCTGGGCTTCGGTCTGGGCTTCGGTCTGTTCTTCGGTCTGTTCTTCAGCCTGGGCTTCGGTCTGGGCTTCGGTCTGAGCTACGGTCTGAGCTACGGTCTGGTATTTGGTCTAGGTAAGTTACTGGTCGCCTTAATTAAGTTAATTGCCAGTCAAGATTTTTGGATTAAGATTGCCAATTGGCTTATGGCCAGGGAGTAATATTTGGAGGTCTGTTCGCTACTACGGCGACCAGACCTCTTTTTTGTTGTTAAATACCATGGTGTCCCTCCGCCATTAGCGAAGGACTTGACAGTTTTTTAGTTAATTTTAAATAATAAATTTTTTTATTAGAAAAATCTAAAACCCGTTTGTCTAAACGGATTTTTTTGATTATTTGGAAAGACTTGTCTCTTTCAAAGCTATTTGGATGGTCTGGAGTCTTTATTTTTTGGTTGAAGGCGAAATTTTACCGTCATCGCGACAAATGAAAATCGGAATTTTAGCCTTGTCAATACCCGACAATTCTAATCGTGCTCGCTTCAATTGTAACCGCCTTAATATATTATTTTGATTTTTTATTTAAAGCCTTTTGAGCCGCATCGGTCTGGGCCTCTTGCTTGCTATAACCCTCGCCCTTGGCGATCATTTTATCACCCAGAAAAACACCGATTACAAAATGCTTTTTGTGATCCGGGCCAGTCTCTTTTAACACTCTGTAAGAAGGTGTAATTCCTTCTCTTTCTTGAGAGACTTCTTGAAAACGGCTTTTGGGATCCAGATAGAGCTGGTTTTCAATTATCTCTTCCAGGTTGACTAAAATATGATCAGTGATAAATTCTTTGGCTTTTTTCATGCCTTTATCAATATAAATGGCGCCAATTACTGCTTCCATGGCATTGGCCAAAATATAGCTTCTGGCTTTGGACTCTTTGTCCTGAGATTCACCTTTGGATAAATAAAGGTAATCATTCAGCCCGATTTCTCTGGCAATAGTAGCCAGCATTTTGGAATTAACCAAACTGGCGCGCCAGTTAGTCAGCTCGCCTTCCGGATTGGAATATTTCAAATAAAGATATTCAGTCACCACCAATTCCAATACCGCATCGCCTAAAAATTCCAGTCTTTCATTATGCCCGAGTTTAGAAGCAGCATCATCCTGGTGTTCATTAATATACGAGCGATGGGTAACGGCTTGTTTTAAAATATCAAGATCTTTAAACTTGACGTTAATATTTTTTTGCAAATCTTCAATCTTTTTTCGCATATAATTTATCTAAAGCTATTTGAAAAATTTTAATAACATTCTCATAACTAATCTTGGACAAAGCTTCCTCGCGGGTTGCCCAGCAAACATCCTGAACTTCCTCTCCTTCTTGAGGAGTCAATGGCTGAAAATCAGTCTCCATTAAATAGAAATATATTCTTTTGAAAAATGCGGGTTTTTGCGGTTGATGCACTTCGTAATCAGTCTCACCGATTTTTTCACCAATCTGTACGTCTTTAAGTCCGGTTTCCTCTTTGATTTCCCTGACTGCTGCTTGTTCCTGGCTTTCTTCTTTCTCAATGTGTCCTTTGGGCAAAGTCCATTTGCCATAAGCATCTAATATGAGAACAAATTTATAATCGTCTTTGTCACGGCAATAAACCACGCCTCCAGCGCAAAATTCTTTGGGCGTAGTATCAATCTCAAATTCCTTTTTCTCACCCTTTTCTTCCATTTCTTTGTAAATCGTTCCCAAGACCCCGTTAACAAACTTTCCACTTGATTCACTACTGAAGCTCTTGGCCAGTTCAATTGCTTCATTAATCGCGACCTTGGGCGGAATTTCTTTGGAAAATTTCAATTCATAAATACCCATTCTCAAAACATTGCGGTCAACAATAGTAATTTGCTCTATCGGCCACTCAGGTGCGTTTTTGGTAATCAAACCGTCAATAGTTTTTAAATTTGCTAAAACGCCGTCCAAAATTCCCTTGGCAAATCCGCCATCATCAAAACCCGGAGCAAATTCCTCCATGTTCCGGTCAAGAATCTTTTGAACATCCTCTTTTTTTTCATTGAAATCCCATTGAAAAAGGGTTTGGAGGACAATTGTTCTGGCTAAATGTCGGTTTGACATAATTTAAATAAATTAAAAAAATAAGAAAAATTATTTCTTATTTTTTTCTTTTTTACCCTTGGTTTTAATTTCAACTATTTCTTTGCCCTTGTAATAACCGCAGTGTGCACACAAATGGTGTGGCAAAACTGGTTTTTTGCACTTTGGGCAAGATAATAATTTAGTTTTTTTGAGAGCAAAGTGGGATGCTCTTTCCCTTCTAGATGATTTTGTTGATTTTTTCTTTGGAACTGCCATATTGTTTTGTACGCTTAATAATATTCTAACACTATAATATTTTTTTTCAAGTAAGTCAATCTGATTTAATTAAAAAATTGTAGTTAACCAGTTTTTTGACTCTTTATAGTATAAGTTACAATATAGTTTGACAAAATTAGTAAAATGTGCTAGTATATAATATTAAGATATTTGATAATAGTAATTCCGGGGGAGGGTAAAAATGGCTAATTTTGAATAATTATTACCTTATCTTCCTAGGTATAGATTACTAAATTAACTTTTTTCTTGCCAAAATTCTGCTTCCAAGGAGAGAGAATAAGCTTAGGGATTAATTAATAAATAATAGCCCTTTTTAAGCCTTCTTCCCTGCTTTATTTAAAGGCAAGCAGAATTGTGGCCGGAAAAGCCACAAAAATTAGAGGCGGAAAGCTCCAGCTGGAGCGTTTCTGCCTCTTTCCTCAGTTCATTCCCAAAGAAGTGCTTTGAGGAAAGATCGAACATAAAAAGGAGTTAACAATGAGTCAGAAAACTGCAGTTATTAAGCGTTTAAAACAACATATCAAAAATTTGAGAAATTGGAATCATCTTGCAATTCCTTCTGCTTTAGACCATGCCGTGGAAAAAATTGACAGAATTCGTCGCCATCATAAAATTGGATGGAGCCAATTAGGTCTAGAAAATGAAACCGGTATTAAAACGCTTATGGACAAAATCGAAATTGACTATGTAAATTTCATAGTTGAAGACTGTGTATGTGGATGTTTTAGACCCAATTCGATTGAACACGTCATTGATGTTAATTACGCTATAAAGTTAGCCGAAAAACATCAGCTAATCGAGCAAAAAAATCAACTTCAATCGTTATTCCAAAACTAAAAATTCTAATGGCTAGATTAATAATCTGGCCACTTCCCTCAACTTATTATCATTTTAGGAAAGTTTTAGTTCAAAGCTATGAGTTCTAAACTCTAAGATAATGATTTGAGGAAAGTTCGTACCTAAAATAATAAATCGTTAATTAATTACTTGGAGGTAATCGTGACTGATCAATTCAATCTTCAAACGCTGACTGCTAATCTTCAGCAAAAGGCGTTAGCCGGTTTATTCGAAAAATTAACTGGCTTTGATTCCAACCACGAAATCGTCTGCGAGCTTGATCAAAACCCCGCAGTGTTCACGGAAACACTGCTACGAGCATCAATTACGGAAATCAAGTTTCAACTAAACCACATTCCTAGCCATGATCTGAAAAAGCGCAAACCTGCTAGCGCTTATCTCGGCAGAATTAAAGCTGTTTTTTCTTATAATCACACCCCTGAAGAAAATTTCTATATTATCTGGATCAATAAGCAGGGCGAACGAGGCATAGTTTGCAAACCACCATGGGCGGCTGATGCCAACGTTGAGTCTTATGTTTACAAAGCACTGAATTGCTTGATCGCCACTCTATTGACCAACGAAGAGGTCAGGCAACTCCAAGTTGAAAACGAAACTGAACTCGCCGCTGAAGCCCTGCGCTTAAAGGAAGAAGAGAAAAAACGGCAAGAGCTCGAGCTCAAGCGACAACAAGAACAGATCGAGGATATTGTTAATACACTACTCAGCCACCACGGGGATATAACAGGAATCGACTTCAAAAAGCTCTCCGAACTGGAATTAAAAGAATTTCATCTCAATCCTAATATCGCGCCGGTGATTGCACCGTCCGAGCCGATGGAAAACGAAGGTATTAGAATCAATCCCGACGGCACAGTCGATTTCATGGGTACTCGCTGCCCCAGTCTTAATTTCCTGGCTGACTTGATTGACCAGGAAATATACCGCTGGGTTCTGACCCAACTCTTTCCTAACCCTGATATGCCGAAGGACTTCGTCACGCTCCCACAAGCTGATTTGCAAAAATGGGAAACATACATCAAGGGTATTGCCAAGACAACAGCTTGGTACAGGGTTGCAGAAAATGATACTCAGAAAAAAAATACTTGCGCAGCCTAATTCACGCCTCCTGCGACTGAATCGATAAAATCGATTCGGGCGCTACTTTTTAAAAAATAAAATATTTAGCTAAAATTCAATAAAATATAATATTTTTTAAGAAAATTGCTTGACAAAAAATAACTATATGTTATGATAAAATGTCACTTAATAAACAATTATTCTACTTGGTTCTGCATCCACGACAAGCATGGGAGTTGGTCATTAGGTTTTTTTGGCTCCGGCTGAACATGCCTGAAACTAACTTTCTTGGGTGCAGTACCAATCAGAATAAATATAAACTAAAATCCGCCTGGTAGGTATTCAAAATTTTGAATGCTTACCAGGCGGATTTTTTATTCTACATTTTCTGGTGTGGAAGTTGAATTACCCTCGTCAGGCGGCAGCGCTTCTTCTGGTAATTCACCCACCAGACAAACTGCTTGCCAAGGCACATAGTGGCTGGAAAAACGTTCCTCTTTAACTTCACCATCCGGATAAGTAACAGTATAGTCAAAATAAGCGTCTGCTCCATAGTGGGCGCTTTCGACACAGTTCTTCTGGCTCGGCTCCAGATCTTCATCCAAAATATATTTAGTCGGTCCGGGTGAGGTAATATTATAAATTACTGAGTCGGTTTGTTCGGCGATCCGACCGTCTGAAGTTCCCCAAAATTCAAAATAAAGCTTGTTACCCTCGATCCGTGACTGAATCAAAATATAATTACCAGTATCATTCAAAAATCTTACATCCGGCTTAGGGTCATAAATGGTTGCATCCTTGCCAGCCGGTTCATAATAAACCACTCGATAAGCATGTGGCTTACGCTCAATAATTGGCAAACCGCTGGCTAAAGCTGAGCGAAAAATAGTAGTACCAACCTGACAAAGACCACCACCATATTCTGGTATAGTTTCATCTCCTTTGATAACCAGTTCTTGTTTATAACCAGTGGTGCCATCAATGGTACCCAAAGCGGTAATTAAGGAAAAAGTTTCACCCGGTTCAATTAAAATGCCGTCCAAAGTACCAGCGCCTACGCCAATGTTATGAATTCTATTTGGTGGGCTACCAGAAAAATCAGATTCACCAACACCTAAAAGTTCGGTTATCCCTAAATCATTTATACTACCCACTTTGGTTTTAGTCAGCAAAATATCCACGGCTAATTCAAAGGTGTTATTTTTGTTATTAAAAATTTCCTGAACAGATTTTTTATAGGTTTCTTGGTAATTTATTTCTCGACCATCATCGCCGGACTGAAATTCTGTCACCCGACTATTCGTCAGTTGAAATTTCGCCTCTATAGCTTCCTGATTGACTTCTGGGCTAATCATTTCTGTTAAATAATCATTAAAATTCTCATTAAAACGATTAACCACCTTGGCCTCTTCCAACTTAGGGCTTAGCCAATCTTGGTAAATACTTTTATCAATTTTCCATTCTTTATCCTGATAAGTAATTATTAGTTCTTCTCTGGCCAGAATATCGCTCACCTCCTCAAGCATCGCCGGTGTAATATCCGTCTGATAAACTTCTGGCAGATCTTCCATAATATTTAAGCTTATAGGGTTCGGATTTAGAGAATTAATCCTTTCACGGGTTTTGGTTAAAGCCTCTGTAATATCAAAATCATATCCTTGTTTTTCGGGTATTATGCTTATGGTACCTTCTTCAATTTTGTAGTCTGCGTCTTCAGCCTTTTTGGTATATTCATAAAAATTATATTTTAAAATATTAATCAGCTCTTCATCCTTAAAATCATAGTCTAAGATAATATTTTCTCCCCTTAATAGACTTTTGGCTCTGTAATATAAGTCAAGTAAATAATCGCCACTCCGACCATACTGATAGGCAGTATCCAAAGTATTATCCAAATCAAAGGTAGCGAGTTCAATTATCACGTCTGGATCCTCCGGGGCAGTAATAATAAAGGGGATTTGAACGCTCTTATCCAGGTAGTTGTAATTTATCCCGGCCAAATTAAATTCATCGATTTTCTCTTGAATTACTTTTTTAGCCTCACTCTTAGAAATATCCGTTAATTCAACGCCGCTAATTTTGACACCAGGAAAAAATTTGTGAGCATACGCAGTCCCATAAAAAAAGTTAGCCCCAGCTAGAAAAATAGCTAATACAAAAACAATGGCGGTTATCCTCAGCCACCATTTTTTTGTTTCCTTAAACAAGTTTTTGTCTTTAATCTTCATTGTCGGAAAATACTTCATTTAATATGGTCTTGGCGGTTTTCTCTTGGTCTTGGCTTTGTGATTCATCTTTTTTTACTAACAAAGTAATATTATCGCCAGCTTTTGATTGTTCTGGCAGATCACTTTTGGGCCAAGAAATCTCTTCCTGTTGGGAATTTATTAATATTGCCGTTTCGCCGTCAAAACGACTTATGTTAAAACTTTGGCTCTTATTTTTTTTATCTGCCATTTTATTATTTTTCCTTAATTCTGACTTGTGATTTTTTTGCTTTTTTAACTTTTGGCAATTTTACAGTCAAAATACCGTCTTTGAGAGAAGCGTCAATTTTTTCTGCCTTAACTTCAACTGGTAAAATTATCGAGCGGGAAAAACTTCCCCAATAACACTCTTGGAGGAAATAGTCGTCTTTTCGTATTTCATCACACTGTTCCCTCTTGCCACGAATGGTTAATAAATCGTTATGAATACTAACGTCAATATCTTCCGGATCAACTCCGGCAATGGTGGATTTGATGTAAACATTATCCTTGTCCTGATAAACATCGACTGCTAACTCACCTTCTTCGTAATCACCATCCAACCAATCGTCGTCCTCGTCATTTTCTTCTGGTTTTTCTAAAGACCACTTCTCATCATTATCGGTCTCTTCTTCGTCTTTATCCTCCTCTGTCTCAATTTCGCCCTCCTCTTCTTCTAATTCCTCTTCAATATCATCTTTGACACCTTTTATTTCATCACTAAAAGCTTTTAAGTCCTCAGCTAATGACTTTTCCGGATCAATTTCATCTTCGACCAACTCATCAGCTTCGTTTAGCTCATCTTCTTTAAAAAAATCGTCTTCTTTTTTTGCTTTTTTTTGTTTTTTCTTAGACATATATTTTTTATTTTCTTTATTATAACGTAAAATCGAAAAAAAAGCAAAAAAAATACCGGTAAATTAAAACTGATTAAATTAATTTAAACTTTGTTACCTGGCAAATTGACATTAGTAAAATTTTTCAGTATTATTAATACAATTATGACTCCAAAATATATTGATGGCTTACACAAAAAAGAACCAGATGATACTACCTCGGTTTTAATCCCAACCGAAGAAATTGAAAGTCTTCCTCAACAAACAGAAGCGCCTCTACAGAAGCCTGAAAAACAATTTTCTAAGCCTCCCAGAAAAAAAATTAAAAAATTAAAGCTAATTTTTTTTGTTTTGATTGCTTTTCTTATTTTTGCGATGTCTATCTATGTTTCCCGCTTTCTTTTTTATAAAAACACCGAAGGTGAAAACGTTTTGGATGTTTTGTCCCGTATAAATATCTTCAAAGAAATATCAAACCTCTTAACCAGTGGCGACAAAAAGTTGGCAGGAGAAGAAGATGATCGGATAAATTTCTTATTGTTAGGCATGGGAGGCGAAGGACATTCCGGACCTTATCTAACAGACACTATTATCCTGGCCAGCCTAAAACCAAGCGAAAAAAGAATATCAATGGTTTCATTGCCTCGTGACATGTTTGTCCAAACCAGAGATGATGGTTGGCAAAAAATTAATTCACTTTATGCATTGAGTATTGGAGAGGGGGAAGAAAAAGCTCTTAATTATACAATCAGCACTATTGAAGATAATTTTGGCTTGCCTATTCATTATTATTTTGTTGTTGACTTTAATGGTTTTAAGAATATAATTGATTATCTCGGGGGGATAAAAGTAGAAGTAGAAAGAAGCTTTACTGACAGCATGTATCCCCTGACCATAGACCCTCCCTCCTGGGAAGTAGTTTCTTTTGAAGAAGGCTGGCAAAAAATGGACGGTGATCAAGCTCTTAAATTTGCTCGCTCTAGGCACGGCAGCAACGGAGAAAACTCTGATTTTGCTAGAGCCAAAAGACAGCAAAAAATAATCATGGCCGTCAAAGATAAAATCTTTTCTTTTGAAACTCTGATTCGTCCGACCAGAGTATCCGGACTCTTCACTATGATGGATAATTATTTTCAAACTAATCTCAAGACCTGGGAAGTTATGAAACTATATGATTATGTCAAAGACATCAACGACGATGAGATTATAAACTTTGTTCTGGACGATAGCCCTAATAATTATCTTTATGGTGAAATTATGGAAAGTGGTGCTTATGCCCTACTACCGAAAGGTGGCAACTTCTCACTTGTTCAGGAGATGTTGGAAAATATTTTTCAAACCAATGATATAGTTGAAGAGAAAACTTATGTAGACGTACTCAATGGAACTGAAATCTCAGGTCTAGCTTACCAAAACGCTCTAGTTCTGGAAAGTTTAGGACTTAACATCAATCGTTATGACAACGCCCCGACCCAGGATTATCAAACATCTGTTATCTATGATTTGAGCGGCGGAACCAAAGAAAAATCTTTGGAGATTATCAAAAATCAAATCGGCGGCTACGTCACCAGCGATTTACCTAATTTTTTGCAAGAAGACATTAGTGTTCAAAAAATTGAATCACCTGAATACCACAATCCTGATTTCATAATCATTCTGGGACAGGATCAGTCATTTGAATAATATGAAAACTGATAAATTTAAAATTGCTATTATTGGCCGGGCTAACACCGGTAAATCAACCTTGTTTAATCGTTTAAGCGAATCTCGCCATGCTCTTATTTCCAGCATTCCGCATACTACACGAGATCGTAAATATGCACCGATAGAGTGGCAAGGCGTTTCTTTTGATTTGATTGATACCGGCGGGGTTGAATTGATAAACCGCAATGAAATTTCCGAAGAAATAAAAAAACAAGCCGAATTCGCTCTCCAAGAAGCGAATTTAATATTACTGATGACCGACGCCAAAGTCGGTATTGTTCCAGAAGACAGGCTGCTGGCTAAATTTATCAGAAAAAACACCAAGCCAGTAATTTTGGTAGCTAACAAAGCGGATAATAAAAAGTTGCGGCAAGAAGCTGAGGTTTTTAAAAAACTGGCGTTTGAAGACATGATCAAAGTCTCGGCTATCAACGGAACCGGTACTGGGGACTTGCTTGACCTTGTTTCTGCAAAGCTTAAAAAGTTACCAGCCAAAAAATCAACAAGTCAGCCAACTGATGAGTTAAAAATCGCCATTGTCGGTAAACCAAACACTGGCAAATCATCATTGATTAATGGTTTCTTACAAGAAGATCGGGTTATTGTCTCGCCAGTCGCTTTTACCACCAGAGAATCCATCGATATCCCTTTTGAATACCAAGGTCATAATTTTGTTTTCATTGACACGGCTGGTCTAAGAAAAAAAAGAAAGGTAGCTGCTAGCCTTGAAAAGGCTGGGGCTACTCAAAGCCGGCAAAGTATCAAAAGAGCAGACATTGTAATCCTGATGACAGATGTTTTTCAAAAATTATCAGCCCAGGATAAAATGATCTCTGCTGAAATACAGGATAGCGCGGCCAGTATAATCATCCTGGCTAATAAGTGGGATTTAATAAAAGACAAAGAAGAAAAAACCATTAATAAGTTTATCAAATATTATCAAACTTATTTTCCTTTTTTAAGCTGGGCGCCTATAGTCTTTGTCTCCGCTTTAAATAAAAAAGGCTTAAAGCAAATTTTGGAATTAATTTTAAAAATAAAAGAAGAAAGGCAAAAGCTTATAACTGAAAACGCATTGTCAAAATTCCTTAAAGTCGCCATCAAAAAAAATTCACCCAAAGGCAAGGCTGATCGTTCAGTTAACAGAGGCGCCGTCAAAAAAAGAAGGCCTTATATCTATCATCTTAAACAAGAGAAAACCAACCCGCCTGTTTTTTCTATTAAAACAGATGGGAAAATAAACTTAGACGATAAATATCTTAAATATTTGGAAAAAAGCCTTCGCCAAAAATTCGGCTTTATGGCTACTCCACTGAAAATTATCGTAAAAAAATAATATGAAATTAATAATTGGTCTAGGCAACCCCGGCAAAAAATATCAAAAAACTCGGCATAACGTTGGTTTTATGGTGCTTGATGAGCTCGTTGGAAAAGAAAACTGGTCTGAGAACAAAAATGCCAAAGCACAGTATTCAAAAACTGATTTAGACGGGCAACGAGTTGAACTTCTGAAGCCAATGACTTACATGAATGAATCTGGCTACGCCGCCGGTTATGCCTCTAAAAAACACGGCCTTAAACCTAAAGATATTCTCGTGGTCTATGACGACATTGATTTACCGCTGGGGAAAATACGAATTGGCCAATTTGAATCAGCTGGCGGTCATAAGGGCGTCCAGTCAATCATTGATCATCTAAGAACCAATGACTTCATCCGCTTCAGAGTAGGAATTAAAAATGACAAAGCCGACAAACAACCTGCGGAAAAATTCGTCTTAAAAAAATTCAGCCGGTCAGAAAAAGAGTTATTGAATAAAACTGTCAAAAGTACTGCCAAGGCTATAAAAATGTCTTTAACTAAATCTCTAGATCAAGCAATGAACGAATTTAATTAAATAAATTTAAAATCACCCTTATCATAATCGCGGGTGATTTTTTGTCTCCGTTTTATTTATCAAGTCGCCAAACTTTTACCCTGTCTATTAAAAGTAGGTAGCCGACTGACGGCATATTAGACACTTCTACGTCAATATTTTTTCTGGCGTTTTCACGTTCTAGTTCTGATTTAATTCTGTGAGTCATTGCTATCAATTCTTTTCTTAAATCATCATTACCTTGATACAACCATTCAACTAAGATATCGCGTCTTGTCCGGTTTGAGCACGCCACTTGCAAAATATGCTGTTCTGCTTCCAACTGTTCTTTTCTTTCATCAAATTGTACGGAAATCAATTTTAAAAATTGACATAAGTCACCTTCTGGATCTGGTTCAAAAATAATTATTGAACCATTCTCTTTTAGTAAGCTAAAAGACTCTTCTAAACTTTGGAGGGAGTCGTTCGTTTCATGTAAAGAATATGAAAAAACAACAACGTCAAAAATTTCAGGTTTAAACGGGAAATTGGGACTAGAAGCGGTTAAAAATTTAAGGTTTGGAAAGGTGGTTAGTGAAATTTCATTCACTGCTTGACTAATCTCTCCTGACGAACGATCTATGCTTACTAAGTTACCAGCCCCGCGAACCAATCGTTTTGAAAAATGACCGCTACCACAACCAATTTCCTAAACTCGTTTACCTTTAATTGAAACCATGGATTCTAAAACTCTGGTTTCAGCACCTTCTGGATCTCTAACCATTGTTTCTCCTTTTTTAAGTACGATTATCTAATTTATTTTAATAAGTTATTACTTTTTGTCAAGAAAAATCCCAGCAAATCAGACTTGCTGGGATAAAATTTTTTATTCCTTTTTTTCGAAAATCTGCACGAATTGTCTGGTCATTTTAATAAAGTTCAGGATCTTCTCTTCGGTGAAGTCTTCGAAATAACCGCCAGGAGAATTTTGAAAAACTTGTTGGTACAGATGAATCAGGATAGCCTCAGCCAATGGTTGAAGAGTGGTAGTGGTTTTATCATTCACCACTGGACCAGGTTCGCTAAAAACTTTATTTTCAACCATTAACTGATCAAATTTTTCCAGCAAGGCTACGAAATAATTATAACAAAAACCGGTTATCACCTGATTTTCATTAACTAAAATCTGTTTAGGCATTTTTCCTCCTTTTTAAATGACTTGCGCGCAAAATCCTACTCACCAGATGTTCACAGATTAGATAAGGAGGGGTATCTAAACGGAACGCTGGCAAGATAGGATCTTAAGCACAAGTTTCAATTATTATGGCAACTTAGCAAATATTACAAAGCCTGTCAAGAAAATAAAAAGATGCCAAATATTTTTGCTTTCTTGACTATTGTCGTATCTTAACATAAGATATTAAAGGCTGAGAAAAGCGATAAGGCCGTTTTTAAAAACGGTTTTTTTATTTATAAAAATATATGGGAAAATTACTTCGCTTTATTGATGCGGATTATATTCACTTTATAACAACAAAAACACAGAATCGTGTCTCTCTTTTTAATAATAAAAAGAATTGTTTGATATTGTTAAAAATAATTAATATTTTACGAAATCAACTTAAATTTAAACTATTAGGATATGTTATAATGCCAGACCACTTGCATCTGTTAATTAAACCAAGTGCTGAGAACAGTTATAATGTTTCGTATATTATGATGATGATAAAAGGTTGTTCTGCAAGGGAAATTAATATTGCGGAGGCTAAACCCTCCGCTAGCCGGACAGAAGAAATAAAACATTTACACAAAGACCCAACCCGGTTAGGCGAGGGTTTAGCCTTGCCGGATAAAGACCCAACCCGGTTAGGCGAGGGTTTAGCCTTGCCGGATAAAGACCCAACCCGGTTAGGCGAGGGTTTAGCCTTGCCGGATAAAGACCCAACCCGGTTAGGCGAGGGTTTAGCCTCGCCCCGCGAAAAAACGTGGCAAAAATCATTCTATGATTTCCCAATTTATTCAGATAAGAAATTTAAAGAAAAATTAAATTATATTCACAATAACCCTCTAAAAACATGCTTGGTCGATAATCTTGATAATTACCTGTGGTCAAGTTATCAAAATTATTATTTAAATAATAATACCTTAATAACCATTAATTACCTTGATGACTAAATATCTAATTGCTTTATCTTATTTGGACAAAATCGGGCCCCTGACAATAAAAAAATTATTAGCCCGACTTACACCCGAACAAATTTGGCGAGCGTCTTTTTCGGATTTAAAAAATTTGGGTTTAAATGAAAACTATTGCCGATTAATTGTTAATCAGAAGCAAAAGATTAATCCTGATAAAATTATTCAGGAATTGTCAGTAAAAAAAATTAACTATCTGAGTTTTTTTGATGCTAATTATCCTCCCCTGCTCAAAGAAATCTATAATCACCCCCTGGTACTTTATTATTTGGGGGATTTGCGATGCCTCCAAGATCCCCAGACAAACTTTTTGTCAGTCGTTGGGACTAGAAAAATCACTGACTATGGCAAAGTCTGTTTAAATAAATTGTTAACGCCATTGTTTAATTATAATTTTACGATTATAAGCGGTCTGGCGCTGGGTACTGATACTTTCGCCCACAAATTGGCCTTGAATTTCAAAAAGAAAACTATAGCGGTTTTAGGTTCGGGTCTTGATCAGATTTATCCCCGCACTAATGAATCTTTAGCCAGAGAAATTCTAGAACAACAAGGACTATTATTGTCTGAATATCCTCCTGGCACTCCACCCTACAAACAAAACTTCCCTTATCGTAATCGGATTATTGCCGGTTTGTCCCGAGGAGTGCTTATCACCGAAGCTGATATCAAATCAGGCGCCATGATAACGGCTAAATACGCGCTTGATCAAAACCGCGAAGCTATGGCGGTGCCTGGTAATATCAATAATAATCAGTCAAAAGGAACTAATTATCTGATAAAAAACGGGGCTAAGGCCATAACTGAGACAACTGACATTCTTGAACTGTACAGCTTAAGTAGTCCAGTTAATACTTCAACCAATAATATTGAGGCTGAAAAACTGCTGGAAACAGTTAATGAAAAAACTGTTTATGAACTGATAAAAAATGGCTGCAAAGTCCCTGATCAGTTAAAAATTAAAGCCAAACTCGATACTCCGGAATTAAACTCTGTCTTGACAATTTTGGAAGTTAAAAATATTATCAAAAACATTAATGGTGAATTTTTTATTTAACCTCCTATAGCTATAAACTTGATTTAATTTTAGATTTATATTATTCTCAAAATTATATTAATAATCAAAAAATCAGATGAAAAATTTAATTATCGTTGAATCTCCGACAAAAGCTAAAACGATTTCCAAATTTTTAGACAAAAACTATAAAATAGAATCCTCCTTCGGACATATTAGAGATTTGCCAAAAAGCAAAATGGGTGTTGATATTGAACATGATTTCGAACCGCAATATATCATCCCGACCAAAGCTCGCAAAAGAGTAAACGAACTCAAAAAACTGGCTGCCAAAGCCGAAAACATCTACTACGCCACTGATGAGGACCGCGAGGGGGAAGCTATCGCCTGGCATTTGGATAAAATTTTTGACCAGCCTAAAAATAGCGACCGAATAGCCTTCCATGAAATTACTAAGGAAGCTGTTTTGGAGGCTTTGTCACATCCCAGAAAGATAAAACTAAGTCTAGTCGATGCTCAACAAGCTCGTAGAGTTTTAGACAGACTGGTTGGTTATGAACTCTCCCCGCTTTTGTGGAAAAAGGTGGCCAAAGGCTTGTCAGCCGGACGCGTCCAATCAGTTGCTGTCAGATTAATTGTCGAACGGGAAAGAGAAATCGAGGCTTTTAAACCAGAGGAATTCTGGATTATTGAAGGAAAATTTGCCAAAGGTGATGATACCTTTAAAGCTTCTTTATATAAAACTCCTGAGAAAAAACTGGGCAAGTTTGATATTAATGATGAAAAAAACGCTAAAGAATTAGTAGAAAAATTAAAAACCCAAAATTTTCAAGTTTATAAAATTGAAGAAAAAGAAACCGTCCGAAATCCTTATCCGCCTTTTACCACCTCAACTCTCCAGCAACAGGCTAACAGACTGTTCGGCTTTTCAGCCAAACAAACCATGATGCTAGCTCAACAACTTTATGAAGGTATTGATATTGGTTCTGAAGGTTCAATCGGTCTGATTACTTATATGAGAACAGATTCTGTAAATCTAGCAGACAAATTTTTGAACGAAGCCAATCAATATATAGAAAATAAATTCGGAAAAAATTATACAGAAGGTAAAAAATATTACAAAACCAAAGCCAAGTCAGCCCAAGAAGCTCACGAAGCTATCAGGCCAACAGCGGCCAGTCGAGACCCACAGAGCATTAAACAATATTTAGACGCCAGACAATACAAACTCTATGATTTAATTTGGCGACGCGCTTTGGCTTCACAAATGGCCCAAGCCAAACTTAAAAACACAACTGTTGATATCTCAAGTGATAATAAATATATTTTCCGATCCACTGGTCAAGTAATTACTTTTGACGGTTTCTTGAAATTAATGCCAAACTCGGCCGCAGAAAATCTGTTACCTCAGTTAAAAGAAAAAGATGCTTTGGAACTCAAAAAAATAACTCCTTCCCAGCACTTCACCAAACCGCCAGCCAGATATTCTGAAGCCGGACTGGTAAAAGACTTGGAAGAGTACGGCATTGGCCGACCTTCGACTTATGCCCCGACTATTGCCACCATCATTGAAAGAAAATATGTTGAAAAAGAAGATAAAAAATTAAAACCGACTGACATCGGTCGGGTAGTCAATGATCTTTTGGTCAAACATTTTCCCAAAATAGTAGACTATCAATTCACAGCGCAGTTAGAAAAAAATCTGGATGATATAGCCGAAGGTGAAAAAGACTGGCAACCAATAATTAAAGACTTTTATCAACCTTTTAAAGATAATATTATGCAAAAAGAAAATGAACTCTCCAAAAAAGATATCACCGAAGAAAAAACGGACGAAACCTGTGAAAAATGCGGCAGCCCCATGGTGATTAAGCTGGGAAGATATGGTAAATTCTTGGCTTGTTCAAACTATCCTGACTGTAAAAATACCAAACAGCTAAACGGCAACGGCGAAAAAGAAGAGCCGGAAACAACTGATGAAGTTTGTGATAAGTGCGGCAAACCCATGGTGATTAAAAATGGCCGCTACGGTAAATTTTTGGCTTGCAGCGGCTATCCAGACTGCAAAAATATTAAAAACATGGATAAATCAACTGGCGTCAAATGCCCGCAGTGCCAAAAAGGTGAAATCGTCTCCAAACGCAGCCGTCGTGGTAAAACTTTTTACGCCTGTAATCAATATCCCAGTTGTAAATTCGCTCTCTGGTCCAAGCCAACCGGTGAAACCTGTCCTGAATGCCAAAGCTTAATGGTGGCTGGCAAAGAAGGCACAACTGTTTGCTCGAATAAAGAGTGTTCTAATAATAAATAAATTATTAATCCTTAATTATTAAAATAAAGATTAAGGATTTTTATTTACTGGAAATTTTAAATTATTTCTCTTATAATACACAATATGCCTAATCTAGAAGAATTAATCGATATTATAAAGGAAAAAAACCCTCAAATCGACGATGACAGCTTATTGATGATTGAGCGGGCTTTTGAATTTGCTCACAAGGCCCACGAAGGCCAGAAACGCCTGACCGGTGAGGATTATATTAATCATCCTTTCAATACCGCTAAAATTCTAACTGAACTTAATGTTGATCCAGACACTATTGCCGCCGGCCTGCTTCATGATATTCCTGAAAATACCAAAGTCTCCTTAATCGCGCTCAGAAAAGAGTTTGGTAAAGAAATAGCCGGTCTGGTTGATGGCGTAACTAAATTAGGAACTATTAAATATCGCGGGCTGGAAAGATATATTGAAAATTTAAGAAGAATGTTTATCGCCATGGCCAAAGACGTCCGGGTCATCGTTATCCGTCTGGCTGATCGTTTGGATAATATGAAAACTCTTGATGTTCACCCCCAAGAAAAAAAACTACGAATTGCTAAAGAAACCATGGAAATATATGCGCCTACTGCTAATCGACTGGGAATTGGTGAACTTAAAGGCTACTTAGAAGATTATGCTTTTCGCTATCTGGATCCCAAAAATTATCAATGGACCAAAGATTTAGCCAAAGAAAGAATTCTAGAACAAGCGAAATACGTGGAAAAAATTAAAAAAGTTTTGGAAAAAGAATTAAAGAATAATAATATTAAAGTTATCACTGTTCATGGTCGAGCTAAACATTACTACAGCCTTTTTAAAAAATTATTAAAAAAGGACAAAGACATTTCTAAAATCTATGATCTGGTTGCCCTGCGGGTAATTGTTAAAGATATTGCTGACTGTTACCGAGTACTTGGCATTATTCACAAAAAATGGATTCCCTTGAAGGGTAGGATTAAGGACTATATCGCCCAACCCAAGCCTAATGGCTACCAATCAATACACACTACTGTCTTCACTGAACGCGGAAAAATTGTTGAGTTTCAGGTTCGCAGCCAGGAAATGCATGATATGGCTGAATACGGTATTGCCGCCCACTGGAGATATAAAGAAGAAAGTGGTACCAGAAAAAAACAAACCGCCTGGATCAAAAAACTTCTGGAAGTCCAGAAACAAATCAAAGACGGTCAAAATTATCTCCAAAATATTAAGCTTGATGTTTTCCAGAACCGTATTTTTACCTTTACTCCCAAAGGTGATGTTATTGATCTGCCCGAAGACGCCACTCCAATTGATTTTGCTTATCACATTCACACTGATGTCGGTAATCGCTGTTCCGGTGTTCGTATTAATGATGAAATAGCTTCCCTGAATACCAGGCTTAAAAGCGGTGATGTGGTGGAAATTTTAATTAACAAAAACCGAAAATACCCCAGCCACGCCTGGTTGAATCTGGTAAAAACCAATATGGCCAAAGACAAAATTCGCCTGGCTCTACGCCAACAAAAAAATCATTAGTTAACTAATGATTTTTTTTATATATTTCAAAAAATTTATTCCAAAATCTTCCTGATAATATCCATCATCTCCTCTTCTGAATAAAATTCAATGCTCACCTGCCCGGTTGAGCCTTTTTTAGTTATATTAACCCGCTGGCCAAAAAATTCACGCATCTTTTCCTCTAAGTCTAAAATTCTTGCTTCTTTTTCAGAAATTTGCCTTTGGTGTGCCTTGACTTGGACCTTTTTAACTTCTCGTCTGCTTTCCTTGACTGACAAATTACCATCCATTATTGATCTTAAAAGTTTCAACTGCATGGCTTCATCTGTGGCTTCCAGAATTATTTTTGCGTGACCCAGAGTAATTTTACCCTCAGCCAGAACTTCCTTAGCCTCGGCAGGTAATTTTAATAATCTAATAATATTTGCAATGGTTGATCTTCTTTTGCCGACTCTGATGGCTATTTCTTCCTGAGTCAAACCAAAATCATCACTTAACTTCTTGTAGGCATCTGCTTCTTCAAGAGGGTTTAAATCTTGTCTTTGAATGTTTTCAATTAATGATAATTCTAATTTTTCAATATCTTCTGCTTGTCTGATTATTACCGGCACTTCAGCAAAACCTAAATTTCTGGCTGCTCTTAGCCGCCTTTCTCCGGCTACCAACTGATATTTACCATTGCCTAAATCAACCACGACTAGTGGTTGTAATATGCCGTGTTTTTTGATGGAATTTACTAAATTTAAAAGCTCATCATCATCAAAATGTTTACGGGGTTGGTGGGGATTGACCTGAATATCATCAGGTGATACCTGATCGATCTCCATCCGTGAATCTTTGATGTCTAGCTCTGAATTGGCATCATCAATAGTTGAGCTTGTTTTTTTGTTGGGAATCAGACTGGCTAAACCTCTGCCCAAACTTTTATTTTTTGGCATATTTTTATTTTAAATAGGTTTAATTATACTCGATAGCAATCAAGAATTTCCCTGGCTAATTTTTCATAAGCACGTCCTCCTTTGGAAGTATTGTTAAATTCTAAAATTGATAAGCCGTGGGACGGGGCTTCAGCTAAACGAACGTTTCTCGGAATCACTGAACGAAATATTTTGTTAGGAAAATAACGATAAATTTCATTAAATACCTCTTCTGATAACTTATTACGGCTATCATACATAGTCAGAATTGAACCCAAAACATTTAATTCTGATTTAAGGTTATCTCTAACTAATTCTATGGTATGTAGTAACTGCCCTAGTCCTTCTAAAGCATAATACTCACATTGCACTGGAATCAAAACGTCATCTGAGGCAACCAAGCCGTTTATCGTCAGCAGTCCCAGCGAAGGCGGGCTGTCAATAATTATAAAATCGTACTTATCTTTAATTTCATTAAGGTTATCAAGCAACTTGTATTCCCGCCTCTGACTATTAACCAAATCAATTGCTGCCCCTGCTAAATCTGGGGTGGCTGGCGCTAAATGCAGTCGATGTAATTTAGTTGCCTGAACAACTTCTGAAAATTTAAGCGGCTCGATCACTAAAACCTCATAAATACCTTGCTGAATTTTTCCATGTTCAAAACCCAGGCCTGACGAAGCATTGCCCTGGGGATCTATATCAATTAGTAGTACTTTGTAACCAAAATTGCTTAAATAAGCAGCTAAATTAATTGCGGTTGTTGTCTTGCCTACGCCGCCTTTTTGATTAACAATGGAAATAGTTCTTGCCATATCTTTTGCTTATTATAATAAAATTTTTGCTTTTCAGCAATCAAAATATTGACATTTTCACTATTTTGTTTAAAAATTAACCCATGTATAAGCCGCGGTGGCGGAATTGGTAGACGCACTGGATTCAAAATCCAGCGATAGCAATATCATGAGAGTTCGAGTCTCTCCCGCGGTACCATAAAATGTCTTTTGATAATCCTGCAAATTTCACTCTTTAAATAAATATTATTATATTTTTTTTACTTAAGAATTAAAAAAACGTCGTTTAGGTTACGATGTTTTTTTAATTTTTTATTCCGAACTTAGCTTCGCCACGAAACCCTGTCCGGGCATTAGATTAAAAAGTAAAGAAGCCACGGCAGCAAAAATGAATATCAAATTCAAGCTTAAAAAATTTAATAAAATCAAAACTAAAATTATCAGAATTATTCTGCCGGCTTGATGATACATTTCCCTTAGCGTTGAATATTCATCAACATAGTGTCCGCTATCAGCTGATTTTTCATAAACCAAAGTTGAATAAGGCGTTCGTAAAAGAATCAAAGCAAAACTATGGTAAGTGGAAGCGATAAAAATTTGAAAACCGGTAGTGATAAATATTTTTATAATCCAGCCGATTGAATATAAGATTGATCCGGTTCTCATCATACTCACCTTGTCATAACGATCAGTAAAATCACCAATAATTAATTTGATAACCACGGCCACTAAGGTAATTATGGAAGTAATCACGCCCACCTGCACATACTCGCCTTGTAGAATCTGCCAAATAAAAATCGGCCACAAAACCGCACCTATCCAGTTCTCAGCTCCGTCAGCCATATAAGTTATCATCATCCGCCTGTTAGCTTTTTTAAAAAATTCCCGCCATGTTTGTCGATAAGTCCAGCTAAACTTCTCACGAAAATTAGGCAAAAAATTTAACGGAATTATTGAAATTAAAATTAAAATTATTACGATAATAAAAACAATTTTAAAACCAAAAGATTTTATCAATAGTCCGGAAACCGCCGGAATTACCACCCCCAAAAAAGAACTCAACGAATCTAAAAGACTCAGTTGTTTGCCACGATTTTTCTTTCGGGACAGTTTTGCTAGCTCGGTATGATAAGGCACCCAATAAAACATCCGATAAATTGTTAAAAAGAAAATAGCCAGAACGGTAAACAGCCATAAATTATAATCAATAAGGTACAGACAGACGTAAAACAAAGCCAAAAATGGCATCGCCATCATAATTACCTTCTTCAATCCGAAGATATTAATTAGTCTGGCGCCTAAAGCTGCCACTAATAAATAAATTACCCAAGTCACCAGATAATAACCAATGGTAATTGATAAACTGTTAAATTGTTGTAATAAAAAAATCGGCAGGAACAGTCCGATAAAACCTGTAGCAATCATAGTAATGGTTTTCGCGGTATAGAGCGAGGCTAAGCCTGGCGGTAAAAGATTTTTTTGGCGATAATCTTTAAATAAATTCATTAATTATATTTTACTACAAAATTATGCTTTTAGAAACCGTTTACATGAAAATGTTTTGACCACACACTTTTGTCGGTTTTACTTAGTTAATAATTTTAGCATTTCATTGGGCGTTTTACCATTAAGGCCGCAATGTTCTAGGTTATTATACTCCCTATTCCAAACCTTAATTTTCCTATTTAATTCATCTAATGTCTTAAACCAAATTCTGTTGTAGAAAGTTTCTTGGTCTGACCTATGGCTTCTTTCT
>Ga0210057_1000388_pt1 | contig 73684 bp, 69 predicted proteins | sample CryGeyCG2114_010_2_FD_183968 | JGI IMG/M metagenome (GOLD analysis project Ga0210057, IMG submission 183968) | Groundwater microbial communities from aquifer - Crystal Geyser CG10_big_fil_rev_8/21/14_0.10 (SPAdes) (version 2) | ecosystem: Environmental > Aquatic > Deep subsurface > Groundwater ...
TTTACAAGGAATATATTCTTGTCCTGCGTATCTATTCCTTTTGTACTCACGGGCTATGGTTCTATGATTCCTCTTAAGTATCTCCGCTATGTCTCGTGATGATTTTCCCTGCTCTTTTAATGCGTATATCCTCTCCCTTTCTTCAAGTGTTAATTGTTTGTATTGACTTCCCATAATGCCACCTATTTTATCTCAAGGTGGGGCACTTCGTTTTAGAACTCAAGTTCCCTCATTCGCCACCCATCCCTCGCACATAATCTGTAAAATAGATCGTCATTAATTTGGCCACAAAATAAATCAATGATTACTATCAGTACCTACTGTGCCATGGTTTATTTCCTTTCACTTCTCGAGCTGATTGCATTTTAAGAATTTGAACATTCATTTGCTGATTTTGGTGATCGGAGTAAATTTCAGATAAAGATTGTTCAATAAATAATTGACGGCCAGTTACTATCGGCATCTGTTCAATTCCCATATCAAATAAATAGCACGCAATATCAACAACGGTATAAATTTCAGCTCCTGGATGACGCACGCCAAAAAACCACTGTCCACTATTTGGCACTCCTTGCATCATTACCTCAGCACCAAGCTTTGCTACCATGGCAAACTGTTCATATTTTTTCGGTAGCTTTCTATACCATTCGGGAGAGTCCGGGTGATCCATTGCAATTTCAACAGCTTCATAACATGCAAACCCATGTGCTCTTATTCTATTGAAGACCATTTCGTCTTGATATGTGCTTGCAACTTTCCACGCATGTACTTCAGTTTCTGTTGTTGGTCTGCCACCCTCAAAATACATAGGTGCATGCTGATTTCTAATACAAGTATTCCTTGGAGATATTATAAAAGATTCATTTTCCATAGTTTATTATACTATAGGATTCATATATTATCAAATTCTTCACTGAGTTCTAACTTGAATTGCCAGTGGTATATATTCTTTACCTAAAATTGGATCAATAGCTAAACCGTAATTAATGAGCGTGTCAATTTGCTCTATATCTCTGTCACCAAAGTCAATATACTGACTTTGAATACCTAGTTTACGATTATCATTTGCTCCACGTATGTTACCAATTGCTGTTCTAAATGCTTCATATACACAGTGATCTACTGGCATTCTACCATCAACCCCCCCATTTATCTATATCGCAATTGTAATACCATTTCTTGCTAAATCTCGGAATTACTAGCGGATCTCCTAAAAATTTATCATACATGATAACCAACTCCTGCTCACCATCTGAATCAATTAAATCAACACTCTTCATTTCAGTTAAAGAAAATATAAACCACTCTTTTAAGCGGGCGGCGGCGGTTTCAAAACTTGAATCATATGTTAGCTCAGATTTTGTTGGTGTTTCTGGTCCTGTACGTTCTTGCATGCAATATTATACTATAAGTCTATTTAATTGTAAACCTTCAACTCCTGATTTCTAAATTTAATTGCCATTCCTAGCGGCACTAATATTTAGCTTGTATAGGTTTCTATTTATTCTCAACCACTATCACCACCGGAGTCCCCTCACTCCCCTGCCCCATCGGATTGTATCTCATCACAATTTCTGTTGACATTGTTCTCAACCTAATTTATACTTCTCATTATGAAGCCCATAAGGTTTAACGAAGAAAAAAATAAGTGGTTAAAACAAAAAAGAGGAATAGGCTTTGAGAGGATAATAAAAGCGATAGAAGGCGGAAGTCAGGTAAAGATTATAAAGCATCCAAACAAAAAACGATATAAAAATCAAAAAATATATTTAGTTTTGATAGAAAAATACATTTTTTCGGTGCCCGCGGTCGAAGAAAAAGAATATGTTTTTTTCAAAACAATTTATCCGAGTCATAAATATACGAAAATATTTTTTAAATTAAAAGTTAAAAAAGAATTATGAAACTAAAAAAATCAGCTTTCGAACCATTAGATGACTACGAAAGACAGTTAATCAAGGACATGGAGAACAATGAGTTTGTTGAAGTACCGAACCAAGAAGAAGAGATTAGAAAGATAAGGGAATCTGCTGCATACACTTTAGAAAAGCTCAGAAAAGACAAAAGAATCACAATCCGAGTTGGCAATAGCGATCTCAAATTGATTCAAAACAAAGCAATTGAGTCCGGAATTCCTTATCAAACTCTCATCTCGTCAATTCTTCGCAAATTTGCTCGAGGAAAAATAAGTATTGGGGTTTAAACCAATACTCTCTACGTCATAGACTGTTATAATGAAGAGCGTATGCTATCAAAACAAAAACACCCACCAAAACACTTGCAAGCGGTTCTGTGGACATGCAACGTAGATAAATTGGATATTAACAAGAATAAAACATACATCATCCACCAACTACTCTCATACGGAAACATATCTCAATGGCGTTGGCTGTTTAATACCTATTCCGCTGATGAAATTCAGTCTATTTTTCTGACAAAACCTTACAAAGATTACCGTGCACCTCGATTTAATTTTGTAACAAATTATTTGCTAGATATTAACTCTGATTCATTAAATTCCAATAAGTATGTCAAAAATATTCCTAGAGATACTCGACGACCAGAGTAGAGAAACTTTTGAAAAATTGAAACCATTTGGAGATACTTGTTATCTCGCAGGAGGGACTGCCCTTGCTTTACAAATTGCTCATCGACGCTCATTTGATTTTGATCTTTTTACCCCAAATCCGATTGACCGCGTGTTCCTTCAAAAGGTAAGAGATGTTTTTGGAAATGTGAAATACTCACTAAACACATCAGATCAGGTAACCTTCACAACGAAAGGAAATATTTCAATCACTTTTCTATATTACTGGTTTCCTTTGTTAGATAAAACAATTACAACAAGTTCATTGCCACTATCTTCAATTTTTGATATATTAGCTGACAAAGCACACACTATCGGAAGAAGGGCTATCTGGCGGGATTATGTTGATGTTTTTTATGTGTTGAGACACAATCATATGAACATTACAGATATAATCTCCGATGCGCAAAATAAATTCAAGGGTGAGTTTGTAGCCGAGCAGTTTCTTGAGCAACTTGTGTATTACGACGATATTGAAGTGGTAGATATTGATTGGTTAAAAGAAGACTACACTACCAAAGAAATTAAAGCATTCTTGCAGGAAAAAGTGCAAGATTTCACAAAAACTATTCGATAAAACATTAAACCACAATCACCACCGGAGTCCCCTCACTCCCCTGCCCCATCGGATTGTCGCGCATGAGCTGCTTGAAGAATGAATCAGGTTTATCTGTTGCATTTCCTAAGATATTTCGACCAATGTCGTTTGCATCAATTATCACAACTCCTCCAAAATATTCACTGTTCTCAATTCTTAATTCTTCATTTTTCAATTTTAATCCAATCTCTTTTTCAATCTTTTCAGCCGCCTTTTGTGGATCCTTTGGAGCAAGTTTTGCAGAAACATTGCTTGGATACAATGAATACTCAGTTGGTCCATCAATCGATGCTGCTGAACTTCCGGCGATCCTATAAAACATTCCACGAATTCCAAATGGTTTAGTCAATGCTGCAATTAGTGAAGCTAAAAGAATACGAGGCAATCCGGCTTCGTCGATTGCCAATTGCATCGTCCAAGCACTTCCAAGACCTATTCCATATGGAGTTCTTTCTACAAAATTTGACAAAGTATTCGCCCACCAAGTCGGTTCAATATCCCATAAAAAATACGATCTTCCTTGTGAAATGGCAACAATTTTTTCAGATACTATCACATACCATTTAGAATTTGCAATTCGTAATTTATCATTCGTAATTTTAAAAATATTATCTGCTATCTTCTCTGCATAATCATCCCCTTTTTTGAAAAGTTTAGTTTTCACAGGAAATCTAGAATATGTTTTTTTATCGACCTGGATCTCAATTTTTTTATCTGGATTTGGATTACCTAAAATGAACTTCTGCCCGCATACCTTTGATCTTTCGGGCTCAACTTTGTCAACGTCAATAAATTCCCGAAGCCAGAGTTCAGTATTCATCAGTCTCCAAAAAAGCATTGTATCTGAGTGTTTTCCTTGAAGAAATAAGCGATAAGATTTAAGTACTTTTTGAGAATCCCAATAAGGTCGATTTGCAAAGGAATCGCTCAGTAATATCTCGTATATCTCTTTTTTGGAATTCATAAACCAGTCATATTCTGGCGTCGTAAAACCGATTTTGTTACGACGCCAAGTTATCGATTTTGGAAGCCGTGATTTCATACTTTCTCGGAGAATGTTTTTATTCCATCCATTTTTTATTATTACATCAACAGGTAGAGAAAAAATATACTTAAGCAAATTAACATCTAAAAATGGAACTCTTCCTTCTAGTGAAAACCTCATGGTGTTTCGGTCTTCGTACCTGAGTAAAGATTGAAGTGAGTTTTTGAAGATGTCATCACGAAGTCTTTTTTTAAGATTCTTATTTTCTACTGAAAATTGTTCATTTTTAAATTTAGTAACGAAATCGTCCTTTAACAATGCTCCAATCTGACTCAACTCGTTTGTATTAAGCTTATCTGCAATTAAAATTTGAAGATACTTTATCAAAACTTCTCTTGATGACCAACACTCTTTAAGAAGCTTTAGTAATTTTTTTTCATTTTGCAACTGACGAAGATAAACAAAATAATATGGTAAGTATCCTGCCATCATCTCATCAGCCCCTTGTCCATCAAGAAGAACTGTCACATAATCTTTTGCAATCCTCATAACTTGATACTGTGCATAAGGACCTGTGCTAATAGTAGGTTCTTCTTGCGTGTGAACAAAATCCCTGATGTCATTGAAAAATTCTTGAGACTTAGGAATAACTTTATGACTTGTAATATTTTTAGTTTTATCAAGAAGATCATCGATATACTTTTCTTCATCATTGCTACTACCTGGAAAAACTGCTGAAAATGTATTTTGTGTTTTTCCGACAGATTTTGCGTCTATATTATTTGATTCCAATAACTTATTTACGACCGCAACAACCGATGAGGAGTCCAGACCTCCTGAAAGAGCTGTTCCTACAGGAACCTCAGATATAAGTCTTCGACAAACTGCATCTTTAAATTTTTCGTAAAATAAAGCTGGGTCACTGTTATTTTCAACGTAATTATCAACGTGTTTTAGAATATCTTTTTCAATATTTGAATATTTAATAAACTCCTGCTTGCCCATTGATACAACCATCATCTCACCAGGTAAAATTCTATTTATTCCTAAAAAAAACGTCTCACGTCCGTCATCATGAATGCGGAATTTCAAATAGCGGTAAAGAATTCGCTGGTTCACTTCGGAAATATTCAAGCTATTATTTAAAATAGGTTTAATCTCGGATGAAAAAATTAAATTATTACCAACTTTTGAGTAATAAAGCGGCTTTATTCCAAATTGATCACGAGCCAAAATTAATTTATTTTTTTTAGTATCATAAAGTGCGATAGCGAACATTCCATTGAGCTTGTCAAAAAAATCATAACCCCATTGTTCGTATCCATGGACGATAACTTCGGTGTCGCAATCTGTTTTAAATATATGTTCAAAACTTTTCAATTCGTTCCTTATCTCTTTATAGTTATAAATCTCACCATTAAATACCGTAACAATCGATTTGTCCTCATTATATATTGGCTGATCGCCACCTTTTCGGTCAATAATTGCAAGACGCCTGTTTAATAATGAGAGATTTTCAGACTCATAAAATCCCTCACCGTCAGGTCCTCGATGAGATAAATCAATGGATAATGCCTTGAGCATTGCTGAGTTTTTTTTACCGGTAAATCCTGCAATTCCGCACATAATCAATTAGTTTACATATTTATAACTATTACATTCTTCGAAGTATCTCAATTCTTTTCTCAGCTGGAGGATGTGTACTAAAAAGCGACCTCATCATTGAGCCAGCAGCATTTTTTCTAAATGGATTTGAGATAAATAAATGAGCTGTTGAGGTTGTTGCTGATTTAACCCCTACTGGATATGAACTAATTTTTGTCAAAGCTCTAGCAAGACCCTCAGGGTAACGAGTAATTAATACTCCGCTAGCATCAGCTAGATACTCTCTGCGACGGGATACAGCAAGTTGTATGAGAGTTGCAACTATTGGTGTAATAATTATTGCAGCAATAAGTAAGAGCAATCCTATCGGATTTTTATTTCTATCACGACTTCCACTTGAAAACCAAAATGATCTCATTATTAAATCAGCAACTAAAGCTATTGTCCCCACTAATACAGCAGTAACAGTCGAAACTAGAATGTCATAGTTTTTAATATGAGAAAGTTCATGAGCCATAACTCCCTCAAGCTCTGTTCTGTCTAAAATATTTAGAAGACCTGTTGTCGCACACACAACTGCATGTTTTGCATTTCTGCCAGTTGCAAAAGCGTTAGGAGATGAATCATCCATAACATAAATTTTCGGAGATGGAAGACCCGCTGCAAGACTTAAATTTTCAACAACTGTGTACAGATCAAAAAACTCTTCTTTTGTAGCTTTTCTAGCTTTAGTAGTCTTCAGGACCAAAGAATCAGAATAAAAAAAGCTTCCAACAGTAGACACAAGAGATATGGTCAATCCTAATAAGGCGTACGGCCAAGGTGATCCGTAAGCATTCCCAATTATTAAGAAAAAGCCAGTAAAGATCAAAATAAACACCACAAAAATTAGATACGTTTTTAATTTATTCTGAGCAATCTGGGAATATACAGTCATTTGAAAAAATTTTAACTAGAATTTTACTTCAACCTTCTTTTGATCTTCTTTCTCAGCTTTGAAAAAATCGAAAGTGGCAAACCCAAATGTTTTTGCAATAATTACTGTTGGGAACATTTGAATTTTTGAATTAAAGTCAAGCACATTGCTGTTATAAAATTGTCTCGAATATGCTACTTTGTCTTCAGTATCCTCAAGCTGTCTTTGAAGGTCAAGAAAATTTGTATTTGCTTTCAGTTCTGGATAATTTTCTGCAACTGCAAATAAAGACTTAAGTGCACCAGTCAACATGTCGTCAGCTTCTGCTTTTTGGCCGACAGTTCCTGCATTCATAAGTGCAGAGCGAGCTTTTGTCACATTTTCAAAGACAGTCTTTTCATGCTTTGCATACCCTTTGACGGTTTCCACCAAATTTGGGATAAGATCTGCGCGCCTTTTAAGTTGGACGTCAATACCTGAAAGAGCTTCTTGAATGCGCGTTTTCAATACTATTAAACTATTGTATATAGATACTAGATAAGTACCCACAGCAATAATAATTCCAACAATAATTATTCCTATATTCATAAAAGTAAAAAAACTTGTAATGCTAATACATTCTAGCACAAATTTAATCAAAATATGCTACAATAGCAGGTATGAAAACAGCGTCAGGTAGTGAAAATGTGCAATCATATTATCAAAAAGCAATCATTCTGATTAACGAAAATAAATTGTATTTCCTCACTGGAGTTTTATTGTTGCTAACTATATCTCATCTTCTTCTCATTCAACTTGGGGATGATGTTTATGGACAAATCGGCTCGTCAATTAATCGAAAATTTGAAAATCTGACTGCTAATAAACCTTCTTTTTCAGATACTTCAATCTCAAAAAAACTTTCAAATATTCCTATTGATTCAACTTCACCAACTCCAAGCGAGATGTTATCCAGCGAGTCATCAGTTACTGGTCAGATAAGTGCCATTCAAACCGATCAGGTTACCTTTAAAGGAAACAAATATACAGTTCAACTGGGCGACTCACTTGCAGGCATTGCAGAACGTGCCTATGGTGACCGAGAATCATGGCTCCGTATTTTCAATGCCAATAACATCGCTTCTCCTGATATGATTGAAGTTGGAATGGTGTTAAATATTCCAAGATAGTATTGATAGTACGAAATATTAGTACAATCTTTTAGAATAATTGCGGTGGTAGTTCAGTGGTAGAATGTCTCCTTCCCAAGGAGAAGGTCGCGAGTTCAAATCTCGTCCACCGCTCTCAATAATTATCGAGTTCTCTACAGTCTTTTACGTGGCGCCCGATCGGGTGATAGGACAATTCCCCGCTCATAAAGTGATAGAAATAAACACTAATTTACATTAACTGACACAAACCATATCAATATGAGTGTGAAAGCAATAATAATCGGCCCATCTTTATCAGGAAAAACTACTTTAGTTCGACACCTGAGAAAAAATACTGACTTATTTGTTGCTGAAATTGATGAGGAACTTACCAAGCTAAACAATGGTGACTATCCGACAGATGACAAATACAAACATGAAGTTTTAGCACCAAAGGTGATAGAAAATGTGTTGGCAAGAGACGAAATTTTATTTTTTACTAATACTGACTATTTCACCGTAGACAATTTAAAAGCCGCTAGGACAAAAGGGTTCAAGATTGTTCTATTGTCACTTAATCTTAATGATCTAATAAAGAGAAATGAAACCCGTGTTAAAGAAGAAGGCTATTCTGATTTGAGTCAGTGGTTGGAAGGTATGGTGGAATACCAAACTAAGATCGAGAAATTGGGTTTAGTTGATATCATTCTTGACGCAAGCTTGTCAACAGAAAAAATAGCGAGTAAGTTATTAGAGATTGGGAAAAGAACGGATGCCTAGATGATCTTTAAGAGCTTGTAGCTGTAAAACAAGATCCTGTGTGATATAGTCATCCAGGCTAAATAGATTCGAGCTGAGTACCGTTACCAGCTCAATAGCGAAATGGTTTTGTGTTTTCCTTAATTTTCCTTAAGAAATCAATCTTTTCCCAAGTTCTAGCCACTATTTTGACTATATAACTGTTAGCCTGGAAAAATGTTTACCGGATATGAGAATCGGACCTATGAGAATTTCTTTTACAAGCAGAACGGTTATACTTAGGGTAGTGTGTCGAAAAAAACGATGATTATTTTGGTTTTATTACTTCCATTACTTTTAATTTCAGGTTTATGGATATACGGTTTTGTTCAGTCGAACGACTTTTCAGTTCCAACTAAATTTTCGATCCCCGTGGCTGGAAAAGAGAAACTTTTCCGAGATGGATCAATAACATGTTATGTCCAACATTTGTTCCCTAAAAAAAGGTGTTTTCACCACGAGGATCATTCGGTACCCAAATATTAGCATATTTTTCGATCATTGCGTCGTCTGCCAAATACTTCTAAAAACATAAATGGATTTATTTTTTCGGGATAGTCTTCGAATACGTTTAGTTGTAAAATAACATCAGCTTTTACGTAATAGCGAATAATTATTTTTACCGTTGTTTCAAATGACATATCAGAATGTTCGAGTAGATATGATTTGATATAGTCATCCAGATCAAATAGGTCTGAACCAATTACGGTTACCAGCTCCATATGGAACAGCCATGTCTTCAAACATGCGAATAGCTTGAAATATCCGGATGACGTAGAATAAGTCGGCAGCCATCCCGTCTCCCACCCTTACGATTCATAACTATTTACCTTGGAAAAGGCTCAATTTCCACTTTATCGTTATCCACAAACCACTCTTGACAATCGACTAATAATCGCCTACTATTTGACTATATGTTTACTCATAAATACACGATTACAGATCAACTTCTCGCAAATATCACCCGAATTAACGCACTAATTAGAGACTTAAATGACCGTCGATTTCCTAAAGTCGTATTAGTAGAATTTGAAAAAACAGCTCGGGAAGTCTCAACTTTTGCTTCAACTAGCATTGAAGGCAATCCTCTTCCTTTGACCGAGGTGAAAAAAATACTTAAATCAAAACCAGCTAATCTTCGAGATAGCGAAAAAGAAGTTATCAACTATAACCACGCATTGGAAACACTCAATCAACTTTTGGAATCTGATCAACTAGAATTGTCCCTCACACTTGTTCTTAATATTCACAAACAGGTTGTCGATGGGCTACTTCCTGTTTTCGAGATTGGTAAACTCAGGCAACATCCAGTAGTTGTGAATGATCCAAGGACTGGAAAAATAGTTTATTTGCCTCCTGATGTGGAAAACGTAAAAAAACTTACCGAGGGCTTGATTTCTTATGTCAAAGATAACGACAAGATTGTCGATCCTTTGATTCTGGCAGGCATCTTTCATAAGCAAATGGTCATTATTCATCCATTTATGGACGGAAATGGTAGAACAACTAGACTGGCAACAAAAGTACTTTTAGCTAAAATGGGCTTAAATACCTTTAATCTCTTTAGTTTTGAGAATTATTACAACCAAAATGTCACCAAATATTTCCAAACAGTCGGAGAGTATGGTAATTATAATGACTTGGTAGCTGCAATCGACTTTACGAACTGGCTTGAATATTTTACTGGAGGATTGATAGATGAACTCTTGAGAGTCAATAAACTCCTACCTACCATTGGGACTACGCCTGATACAAAGCTTGAGGTTTACCATTTAAAAATCATTGAATATTGTAAACAAAATGGTTTTATTACTGATCGTAACTACGCTGAACTGACTGATAGGGCGAAAGCAACACGAACTTTAGACTTTCAAAAACTTCTTGACCTAGAGTTGATAGAACGTAAAGGTAAAGGAAGATCCACGTACTACTCACTGAAAGATTCAGGCTCTTTCACTCGAGATCATTGAAATCAATAAAAAGATCACTTTGTTGAGAAGGGAAAAATAGTTTGTCTCAGGTATCTTAATTCAACGTTTATTCTGACTTTCCAACGTCAATCTAAACTATAAGTAATAAAAGATTTTCCCACATAGGACTTAAGCGCATTTAATTGTAAAATTAAATTTAGAGTGGTTTAGTCACGTAAGTACGAACTGAGTAACGTCCCCCGCTCCATAAGAGAATTGTTTTGTAAGGCTCTAGACTAGCACTTTAACAATTTGTAATAGATCTTTGTATAGAATCGATGGAGCTTTGCTCCATCTCCATTCACACTCCTTTAAGTGTAATGGAAAGTTTTTCTTTACTCCATTGAATTTGACAAGACGACGCTTGCAAAAAGACCAGAAGGATTCAATACCATTGATATGAGTTCCTCTTTTATTTGAAAACTCATCTTTTGTATGATTGATTCTCAGGTGTTTATCATATCCCACATCCACGAGTCCAGTGTATCCTCGCCATGAGTCTGAATAGATCGTGCTAGTTATATCTATTTTTCTTTTCATAACAGCATGTAATGTCCTTCTTTTGCAGTTTGGTATGATACGAGTGAATACTTGCCCTTTTTCTTTCATAAATACCAAAGACTACTTTTTTGAACGATGTTCCTCGACCTCTTTTACTTGATTTACCTTTGATTCGTCTTGGACCAAAGTATGATTCATCTACTTCTATTTCACCATCAACAAATCGTTTCATTTGATGAACTTGATGATGATATATCAGTTGACGAATTTTATTATAATATTTGTTAACAGTATTACGGTTCATATGCAAAATACCAGAAGTCTGAGTAGCTGTTAAATCATGTGAAAAACACCATAAAAGCTATTTCTTCTTGTATTTTGAAATTGGACTGTTGTTACAAACCATATCTCTAGTTTAGCAAATATGCGCTAGTCTAGAGCCTTACCTATTACAATACAGATAGAATACATTCCAAGCTTAAGATGTCACCAAGATCGTTTTACAAACAATTTCAAATGAAGTGCGTGTCTAAATTAGCGGGGACTTGACACATGAAGGTTTCTGAGCTTGGTAACAGCACACGACTTGATGCGAATTCTAATCCTGGACCTGATGGTGAATGGGAGTATTCTTATACAATAATTCATCAGGAGAGCGATATTCCTGTCATTGTTGGATTGGAGTCAATTACGTATAAAGGGATACGAGTTCATCTCCATCCATTCATTCTTTCAGCAGTTAAATAAACTCTTTAACCTTCGTGATATTAAGTATAATGAATCATGCTTCATCAATTTCGATTAAATCAGGAACATGATCACAATCGAAAGCACGAAATTGCTATTTATCTATTTTTATCTCTGACCTCGATAATTCTCGGATTAATTTTTTATACAATTGATAATTACTCAGAAGTATTTCAACTTGTAAATAGTAGGCAGCTCTCCCCAGTAACCCAAAATCACGAAAACCCTAATCAATCAAATACAAAACTGAAGCATCGTGAAACAATAGGTTTTCTTCCGTCTTGGTCAATAGCTCAAAATGCAAAAGTTCATACAGAATATCTAGATCAAATAATTTACTTCGGTATTGGGATTGACGAGACTGGGACTTTGATGAAGATTGACAATGTGGGAAATGAACTAATTGAATGGAAATACTTTTATGGAAATGAATTTAAAAATATTAGGAAAAGTGCCAAGCAAACCAATACGAAAATATTGATCGCTATCAAAAATTTTGACAATGTATCTATCGACACCTTAATTAGTTCTGATTCAAATCGAAACCGCGCCATACTACAAATATCAAGATTGGTTAATGATTATGATCTTGATGGAGTTAATATTGATTTTGAATATTTTACTCAAACCGACTTTCCAACAATGAAATTTTATAATCAATTTTTACATGAACTATCAGAAAGTCTTAAAGAAACAAATAGTGAAAGTATAATTTCGGTTGATGTGAATGCTACAGCAGTCTACCATGACAATGCATATGATATGGTAAAAATTGGCGATGTAGTCGATCAAGTAATAGTTATGGGTTATGATTTTCACCGCCCAATATCAACTAACGCTGGTCCTGTTGCACCACTCGACTCAGAAGGAGGTGCGCCTAGTCTTTTGCAAACGATCAATTCTCTGCGCGGAAGAGTTGAAAGTAATAGAGTTATCTTAGGAATACCTCTGTATGGTTACGAGTGGCAAACATATACAATCGATTATGCCAGTAAAACAGTACCTGACTCTGGCGCTATTGCCACATATAAACGAGTTCAAGAACTATTGACAAATCGTGATGATCTCCAATTATCATATGATCCTGTTTCACAATCACCTCGAATAACTTATTTTCAAAATGGTTTAATTAAGCAGATTTACTACGAAGATGATAAATCAATTCAAAAAAAATTAGAATTTATCAAAGAGAATGAACTTGCTGGAGTTGCTCTTTGGACGCTTGGATATGAAGGTGATTATATCGAGCCTTGGAATATCATCAAAGATTTTCGAACCAATGCTTTGTAGATAATACTCGACAAGCAGTGCGTGATATAATTTAGAAATTGCCGATATAGCTCAGTTGGTAGAGCAGTCCCTTCGTAAGGGAAAGGTCGGAGGTTCAACTCCTCTTATCGGCTCATATGTCAAGACTAACTCGTCATCAAAGTAAACAAAAAAATCTTAAAAATATTATATTAGTATTTTTAAGTTTATTATTTGCTATCGCTCTTTCCATAGTTGGTTTTCAATCTATTATCAGCTCGGCGGTTTTTGTGAACAACCTTTTCAGTCCAAGGTCAAGCGATGAAGCGGCAACTACAGATGAAAAATTCTACGGATCTTTAACTTTAGATTCTCTACCAGTTGCTACAAACTCAGCCGAATTAATTTTAACAGGTCAAACCGTTGGATTTGATATTGTTGATTTTTACCTTAATGATGAGTTGGTTTCAACTACAAAGGCAACTTCTAAAGGATTGTATACTGGTGAAATTACCAGTCTTAATAATGGAGATAATACAATTTTTGTTATTGGAAAGAGATCAAATGGTAAAGAAACAAAAACCTCTGAAGAATATAATGTTATCTACAAATCTGATGACCTCACTCTTGAAATTTCTGAGCCACAAGATGGCACAACATCAAAAATTGCTGAGTTAAAAATTGCTGGCGCAACAGATCGAGACACGACAGTCACGATTAATCGTCATCCTGTAGTTGTTGACCTTCAAGGTGATTTTGATTATGTTTATCGGCTTAAATCTGGAGAAAATGAAATAATAATCATAGCACGCGATATTACAGGAAACAGAAAAGAAAAAAAACTTTATATCAAGTTCGAACCTGAGAACTGACTTCCCTCGAGATAATTAAAAACAATGTTAACATGATTATCGGGTGCAAAAGAACGTTGTCTAATATTGATATTGTGGATACAAAGATAATTAATCCTCCTGTTAAAAAACTTAATGCGTATATCTTATGAATAAGTAATAAAAATATTGTTAAACCAATCAAACCAGTCGTTGCTAGGATGATGAGAAAGCTTGAATGAAATGAGGAAATACCGTGTGAAGGATTGTAATCTTCAACATAAACCTCATCATCAAATGCACTTTTTTGCGATCTTATATGGTTGTACCCGATCCCAATAATTGGGTGCTTTCTCCAAATCTGAAGTCCTTTGCTATAGTCATCTATTCGTGAATAGACTGAGGCTGTCCGAAAGATGTTAGTACTTTCAATATTTGATCTCGGTAAAACGATGATGATAGTTACAATAAAAATAAATAAGGCAATCATAATTCTATATTTTTTCTTTGAAATCAATGTAAAAATAATTACTACAATAATCGCCAAATATGCTCCTCGAGAGAATGTAAGGATAGTTAAAATAAGGGGTATTGTTACTAAGATGTATTTAAAAAAACGATTTAAATATTTAAAATCCTCAGAAGCATATAAATACCATGCAATAATAAAAAGAATTGATGCTGCAATTGGTGGTTCTAAATATAACCCAACTAGTCGATAGATATGCGGATCCCATCCAAGGTAGGCTAAATTTCCAATATTTGGATAAAAAAAATACTGTATTAGCGATGTAAAAATTACCCATACAACAAATAAAAAAATAACTTTATTAAAATTAGAATTCTTAACATTTGTTAGATGGTAAGAAAAGTAAATTCCAAAAAGAAAATATACGATAAGTCGAGTCAAATACAATACTGCAATAATATTTTCTTGAACATTATAGCTATTGATTGAAAATAATAGCGAAGCGAGAGTCCATGAAATAAAAATTAATGAGTATCGCTGCCAACCAGATTTAAAAAGTGGTAAAGTTTTATACTTTAAAAAAAGAAGTGCGACTAAAATTATTAAGAATAGTTCGTAAGAGTAAAAAAAGATTGGTCTGTCAGGAATTGAAATCCTTCCAAGTTGTCCAAAACTAAGAAAAAATAGAGTAAGAAGTAAGAAAAAATTGAAAATTTTATTCATACACTCATGTTATATAATTTGGATTTTACGAGAAATGAGTGAAAACTCATGATGAATGAGTAAATAAATCCTTGAGCTCCATCTCTAAAACCTTGTTTATAAAAATAAGTATAGAAGAATTTAAACAAAGGAATAAAAATTAGTTCAAGCCAGCTTGTTCGCATCCCCTTATCATGAAGCTCTTTAGCACGATAATTACTATAGAGGTTAACCTTCTTGACAAATTCCTTCAAAGTTTGATGCGAATAATGATCTAAAACTGCATTTATTTTACCTGGTTTTCTATAAGCAATAAAAACTTCATGAATTGCTCCATTCCACTTTCCTGAACCTTTCTTTACTAAACGAACAGCTCCGTTATTAAAAACGTCTGATACTTCTCCGTACTTCAGAATTTTTCCCATGAAATGGTCTTGTCGACGTATCAAGTAGCTGCTAAATCTTGGGTTACATATAACAGATTTTACTTCTTTGGCAAGATCTGTCGAGACAATTTCATCTGCATCAATAAATAACACCCATTTACTTTTCGCATTTTTTAAACCTACCTCTCGCATTTTTGAAAAATTTGTTTCAGAGTTAATATCAATTATATTGGCATTAAATTCCGATGCAATTTTTGCAGTTTTATCTGTTGATCCGTTGTTAACAAGTAGTATTTCATCAGCAAACGTCAAAGCGTCTAAACATTTGGATATTTTATTAGCCTCATTTTTAGCTATAATTACGACAGTTAGCATAATAGTTTTAACTTACTTGTTGCGCGCATCTAGATTTGTGGACCCGAGAGGTGTCGAACCTCTGACCTTTCGAATGTGAATCGAATGCTCTACCACTGAGCTACGGATCCATTAAATGCTTTAGGCCTGCATCATGTATGCGAAAGCCTGAACTAATTGCGGACAGTTATCAGCTGAGCTACGCGCGCATGGACTTTTTTACTTAATATCTTTTAATTATACCCCACCTTCGGTTGTTTTTAGATAATAACTTCTTTACAATTGACCGTATGTCTATAATCAAGGGTATTATTACATTTATAATGGAGATTATTGAAACTATTGTTTTCGTCGGTTCAATCTTCATAGTGACATATTTATTTATCCTTCAACCAAATCAAATAAAAGGAGCTTCTATGGTTCCAACCTTTGAAAATGGTGATTACATTTTTACAAGCAAAATAACTTATAAATTGAGAAAGCCTATTCGAGGAGACGTTGTCGTTTTCCATTCACCAAACAATCCCGATATAGAGTTTATAAAAAGAGTAATCGGAACTCCTGGAGAAACAGTATTAATACATGATCACGAAGTTTACATCGAAGGCCAAAAAATAACTGAAGGATATATTTCGGAAAAAACCAACCTTATTCCTGGATCTTTTGCAACAGAAGGAATTCCGATAATCGTTCCTGAAGGGCAGTATTTTGTTATGGGAGATAATCGTCCTCGTTCATCAGATTCCAGAGAGTTCGGGACTATCCCTGAAAACAGTATTGTTGGACAAGTGTTCTATCGTTACTTTCCGGCTTCAAAAATGGGAGCTATAAAAAATCCCTTATCATTTATTGAATATGTACATTTTATTCAAGAACAGAGATTGGCTCAGTTATAGCAGAGTCATCATTTCTAAGTGCGTCAACTATTTTATCTATAAATTCAGTAGTTTCTAAAGTTGTACCTCGGTGCTCAATTATAATTTTTGCCCTTACGCGCGACTGGAGAATTCTAACTCTTCCTTCTAACTGATTTTGAAGTTTTTTTGCTTTCAGATTCAACTGCTTTGGAGATGTTAAATGATCGTCAGAGTTAACATCGAATTTTAGTTGTCTAATAAGCATTTCTGCTTGACCAGCAGTTAAATCATTCTTTAGGATTTCCTCATATGCCTCAATAATTTGCTGTTCATTTTGAAGCCTTGAAATTATAAGTAAATGAGTTGCTGAAACTGATCCAGAGTAATACCCGTCAACAACTAATTGCGGAATTTTTAATAATCTTATTATGTGAGAAATGTATGAGGGATGTCTTCCAATATTGGCAGATATTTCCTTAAAGGAAAGTGCTTTATCGCGATACAAAAGTTCTATTAATCTTGCTTTGCGAATAATGTCATCTTCTAGTTTTAACTTTGAAAGAAGTTCTTCAGTAGAAAGAGTTTCCATTAGAAAAAATTATACAACCTTGACGTATTTTTTTCCTTGATGTTGGTAGAACCTAACAGTTCCATCAACCTTTGCGTGAAGTGTATGGTCGCGTCCTAAATAAACATTATCTCCAGGCATCACTTTAGTACCTCGCTGACGAATAATGATTCCACCTGCAACTGCTTGCTGATCGCCATAGACCTTAACGCCCAACCTTTTGGATATTGAATCTCTATTGCCCTTTACAGCTCGTTGTGCTTTTGTATGTGCCATATTGATTTAATTATATCGAAGTTATCTTAATTTTTGTTAGATCTGCTCTAAAACCTGTAACTTTTCGGTAACGTACTTTCGACTTAAATCTCGCAACCCTTATCTTATTACCCCTCATATGATCCACCACTGTAGCTTTTGCGGTTGTCCTTAAAGTGGGATTACCTAACTCAACATCGCCCTTTTCTGTACCCATAGTCATTAGAATCGGAAGTGTTAGTTCGGACTCAATTTCTTCATGAAGCTTTTGTACATTTATTACATCATCTTTTTTAACAAGATATTGCTTTCCTCCAACTTCAATTACTGCGTGGGTTTTCATGTTTATTATTATACTTTAAAATATCTATTCTTCAAGAGCCTATCTTCTCATTCCGGTATCATTGCAAGTCCAATTATAAATGTAATCAAGGAAGATCCTCCATAGGAGATAAATGGAAGGGTAATTCCAGCAACAGGTAGAAGACCTAAATTCATCCCAATATTTATAGCCATTTGACCAGCAATAAGCGTAGTAAAACCTAATAGATAATAGAACTTATACCTTGTGTCTTCATCCGAGCTTAACATATCTTGTGACATTTTATAAAAAAGAAATATAATAAATAGTGCATAAAGAGTTATTACAACTGTGCCACCAATAAATCCAAGTTGTTCAACTAGCGAGGCAAAAGCAAAATCTGTGTGAAATTCTGGTAGAAACATTAACTGGGATTGCTTTCCAAGACCAATCCCCTTTCCAAAAAAAGATCCCGAACCGATAGCGATTTTCGACTGAATCATATTGTATGCTGCTCCAGAGATGTCTTTAGGATTAATAAAACTAATTACTCTCATTTTTTGGTAATCCTGCATTCCAAACCAAAACAAAGGTAGAAGTAATAATACTAAACTTACAGCAATAATTATCTGCTTTCTAGGAATGGCAGAATGTAATACCATTACTCCTAATATAATTATAATTATTAACGCAGTTCCTAGATCCGGTTGTTTGAGAATGATCAAAGTAGGAATGATAGTTGTGATCAATACTTTTAAAAATAAAGTTTGAGTTTCAAATATTGTTGTTGATCGAGAAAATAATTTAGCTAAAAAAACAATAATAAAAATTTTGAAAATCTCCGACGTCTGAAGTTGAAAAAAATATAAATTTAACCAACGTCTCGCGCCATTTGCTTCAGATCCGAACAAATACGTCGCAATTAAAAGTACTAATAATATTATGTAAAAGAAAAAAGCATTAGTTCGAAAAAAATGTTCATGAACTTGTAGATATTTAATTAAGAAATATAAAATTAAACCGAATAAACCAAAACCTAAAAATGAAAGTACAAGATCTGGACGTACCCCGAATAAATTCAGTACTCCAAATAAATATAGTAGAAATGGAGGTATTAGAAAAAAAAATGGCATAATGTGTTAATCTACTGACTAATCAGCCTTTTCTACCGTCAACTCTTCACCATAAGAAATCTCATCAGCTATAACCTGCTCTCTAATAAAAATTTCATTTTCTTTGAAGGCTTCAGGTATTACTAATTTTATTTTTTCTGACATTGTCATTCCATGTTTTTTTCTTTTGTTCTGGATTTTACGAAGCAAATCTCTTAGCTTTCCTTCATGTGAAAGCTCAGGCGTAAGAACAAGATCGTACTCTGTTTCAATTTCCATCATTCCTTCTATAAATTCTACTTGCTTAACATTTAATTCTGCCTCTATGAGTTTTTTATATGTCTCAAAATTACTTTCAATTTGGAGGGGTGATGTTTTTGGAATAGATATTTTTACCGACGCAAGTGGCTGACGAACCTTAATCTGAGCCTCCTTGCGAACTCTGTGCCCAACCTCAACAGCTTTACGAACAATATGCATATCATCAATAAGATCTTCATCGATATTAATTTCAATCATTGGCCACGATTTAAGATGTACTGATTCTTCTCCAGTTAAATCAGTGAATAACTCTTCACTTATAAATGGCATAAATGGCGACAAAACTATTGAAAACTTTGAAAATATGTACTGAATTGTTTTATAAAAATTAGCACGATCATCAACATCCGCAGTCGGTCCGACACGATCTCGCGACCTTCGAATATACCAAAGTGAAAGATCTTGAACAAATTTCTCAATTGCAACAGATGCGCTTTTTGCATCAAAATTTAACATTGAAGATTTAACCTCGTCAACAGTCTGAGTCAGCCTCATCAAAACCCATTGATCAAGTGATGATAATTTGTCAATATTTGGATTTTCATCGACAAAGAGGGCCTTATCAATTTCAGCATTTGATTTGTAAAATTTGTAAATATTCCAAATTAAAAGATAAAATCGACGTCGAACCTCATTTGCTGTTCCGTATCCGAAAGCAAGATTTTCAGCCGGATTTTGACGAACATACATCCATCTCATTACATCGACTCCAATGTCATCAGCGCCTTCATGGAAAGCTATAGAATTACCCCAACTTTTATGCATCGGTCTTCCGTCCTCCCCTACCAATGTGGCAAATCCAAGGACTTGTTTAAATGGATTTTTATCTTCAATCACTGTAGACATTGCAATCATTGCATAAAACCAATTTTTAAACTGCCCAGGAAAAGATTCCGTGATAAAATCTACAGGAAACCACTTTAACCATTCTTTATAATCTCGTGTAAACAATGGCTCACCTTGATTATTTTTTTTAATTGTTGAAAAAGGCACAATGCCAGCGTCCAGCCATGGATTTCCTACGTCTAAGATCCTAGATATTTCTTTTTTGCATTTGGAACAGGATATTTTTACAGAGTCGATATATGGTTTATGCGGCGTCTTTCCCTGAAACTGCTCCCAACCAGACACGGATCGTTCTTTTAACTCAGACTCAGAACCAATAATTTCAAAAGTTTTACAATCTTCACACTCATAAATTGGCAAAGCCAAACCCCAGTATCGATTCTTTTTGCTGATAAGCCAGTCATGCATGTTTTCGAGCCAATCAAGTTCTCGTTTCAATCCAAATGATGGCATCCATTTTATCTGATTTGCAACTTTTATCATTCTCTCTCGTAGCGTTCTGCTTTTTGGATCTAAATTTGATTTAACATCCATCGCAATATACCACTCGTCTGCGACTTTCCAAACCAACTCAGCCTTGCATCTCCAACAACCTGGATATCGGTGAGTATAAGGATCAATAAGAAATATCCAATTTTCTCCATTGTTTTCTTTTTCTTTTAGTAAATCAAAAATAATCTTTGGATCTCTTTTTGCATTTTTACCTGCCAAATAACCCATATGTGGAAGATAATCAGCGTTATCTGCAATCACTTCAATCATAGGAAGACCAAGTTTTTTCCCTAGTCTAAAATCTTCTACTCCTGCACTTACCGCTGTATGAACTAGTCCTGTACCTTCTGTTGTCAATATTGGAAGAATTAACGGATCGGTTTCAACAACAGTATGAAAAGTTTTTCTATTTTTTTCTGCGACCTCTCTCACCGCTTTTAGATCATCAAATGGGCCTTTGTATCGAATTCCTATCAACTCAGAACCATTTACCACTTTAAGAATTTCTATATAATCTTTTCCAAAAACTCCTTCAACCCTGTCTTTTGCTAGCCAAAAAGTATCGCCAGTCGTACCTCGAACCAGCGCGTACTCAATTTTCTTATCTGCTGCTACTGCGATATTTGCTGGAATTGTCCACGGGGTTGTTGTCCAAACTAGTAAATACTCATTTTCACGATCAACAAGCGGCAATTCAAAATAAATCGAGTCGTGAGTGACTTCTTTATAATCTTCGGTGAGCATCTCATGTTGAGAGATCGCCGTTTCACATCGAGGACACCAAGGAACTGATTCATGACCTTTATATACCCAACCATTTTGGTGACATAGTTTTAAAAAATGCCATATCATGTAGTTGTTGTCAGAATCCATTGTATAGTAAGAGTTATTCCAGTCCATAAAATACCCTAATCTTTTAGATTGATCAGTCTGGATTGCTGAATATTTATAAACACGATCCTTACAAAGCTGTACAAATTTTGCAACAGATGCAATCGGATCACCTTCAACCAAATTCTCAATATCTTTTTTTGATTTGAAACCAAGTTCTTTTTCAACCTCAACTTCCACCCATAAGCCCTGGCAATCGAATCCACTATTAAATCTCTGCTCTGAACCCAAAAGATTGTTAAATTTTTGCCATAAATCTTTGTAAGTTCTCCCCCAAGCATGATGCACTCCCATTGGATTATTAGCAGTGATTGGCCCGTCTTGAAAAGAAAATTTCTTGTCAGCACCATTATTTTTATTTAAATACTTATCGACAATCTTGTTATCATCCCAGTATTTGAGCCACTTGTGCTCCATGTGTACGAAAAATTTAGTGAACTGATTTGTTGTTTGATTATTTGCCATAGGTGATAAAGGTCTATTGTAACAAACACGTGAGATTGAGGCAATTAATTATATTACTGATCCTCCTTCAGGATAAGGGAGGTCTGTGACAATCATTTCCTTCTCAAAAATGCTGGGATGTCGAACTCATCAGAGTCTGTTGAAGTAATTGAAGGTTTTGGTCTATCAATTTTTTTGTCTTCTTCCTCTTCGGGTGGATATAATGAAAATTCTTCTTTATCTACTTCTTCCAGTTCTTTTTCAATTTTTGATTCAATCGCTGGTCTTTGAAACTTGAAAAGTTGAGCATTATTTTCATCAAATCGAGTTGCGATTACTGTAATTTTGATTTGATCAGTTAATTTATCATCAATTGCAGCTCCAAAAATAATATTCGCATCAGGATCAACAACTTTTGAAATCATTGTAGCCGCTTCATCAATTTCACTCATTGAAAGATCTTGACCGCCAACAATATTTATTAGAATTCCCTTGGCACCATCAATAGTCGCATCAAGAAGTGGAGACGAAATTGCTTGTCTTATAGCAGTAATTGCCCGCTTATCTCCGCTTCCAATACCCATTCCCATTATGGCATTTCCAGCATTTTGCATAATTGCACGAACATCTGCAAAATCAACATTTATGAGTCCTGGAAGCGTGATCAGTTCAGCAATACCCTTTACACCCTCATGAAGGACGGAGTCAATTTTTCTAAATGCTTCAATAATGGATGTTTTTTTATCGATTACCTGAAGAACTTTTTGGTTTGGAATCACAATTAAAGTGTCAACATTATCTTTTAACAGATTTATTCCATCACTTGCAGTGTTTTTTCGTGGTAGCCCCTCAAAATCAAATGGTTTTGTTACAACTGCAATTGTTAGCGCACCAGACTGTCGAGCAATTTCAGCTACTATTGGGGCAGCTCCAGTGCCAGTTCCTCCACCTTCACCACAAGTGATAAAAATCATGTCGGCTGTTCCAAACTCATCCTTCAATTTTTCACGAGACTCTTCAGCGGCTTGCCTACCAACCTCAGGATCTCCACCTGAACCAAGTCCTTTTGTCAGTTGATCTCCAATTTGAACTTTTATTTCCGCTTTATTATGAAGCAATGCTTGAGCGTCTGTATTTACAGCTACAAACTCTACGCCTCCGATCCCACCTTCCATAATCATCGAATTGATAGCATTTCCGCCACCTCCGCCCACTCCTACTACTTTGATTTTTGCCGCTTGGCCTGCTTTTGGTTTTATTAACATATGTAATATTTCAGGTGCTTAAATCATGGAATAAATTGTTTAAATAGCTTTTTGCTTCTGGAAATTATATCACTCATTGAGAAGTTTTTCAGAATGGAATTAAAATCCTTTATTGAGTTATTATTATTTTCATAAAGTTGTCGATTACCTGAGTAAATTAATCCAAGAGTTGATGCGTACATAGGACTAGTTATTTCATCAATCAGCCCTGTAGCACCAGAGGGAATACCAATGCGAATTGGAAGCCTTACAACACGCTTGCCAACCTCTTCCATGCCGACTGTCATCGCACCTCCACCAGTAATTACGAGACCTGACGGAATACTCTTTTCATATCCGCTACGTGCAAGTTCATCTTTTATATAGGTGTAGATTTCTTCAATTCTGGGGGCAATAATACCGTCAATTACTTCACGAGCTGAAACTTCAGGAATTTTTTCGACAATTTCCATTTTTGATGCTGTTAACAATTGCTTATCTTTTTTACTACCAGAGCTAACAGACTCAAGTATGTTATTGCTTAAAAATAGCTTGATTTTTTCAGCTGAATCAAGTGAAACTCTTAGTCCAACTGCAATATCATTACTAACATGCCTCGCTCCAATTGGAATTGAACAAGAGTGGGATAGCGATCCCTCAACGTAAATACTGATGTCAACTTTTCCACCACCGATGTCAACAAGCGCCACACCGAGATCTTTTTCAGTTTCAGTCAAAACAGCCTCGGATGATGCAACGCCTGAAAAAATAAAGCCGTTATTTTGAATTCCAAGATCTCCAAGCACCTTTTCAATGTTCTTAAGATTTGTTGAAGAAGCTGTAATAATATGAGTATCAACTTCGAGTCTAACACCACTCATACCAATGGGGTTGTTTATTCCACCCTGTCCATCTACGCTATATTCACGTGGTGTTACGTCAATTATCTGTCTTGTATTTGAGAGTGAGATTGCACGTGCAGCATCTATAACGCGGTTAACATCATCTTCAACAATCTCAAATTTAGGATTTCCAACGGCTACAATTCCATGAGAGTTGATTGAAGAAATATGTGGACCGCCGACTGAAACAAAAGCTTCTTTGATTTGATGTCCAGCCATTCTTTCGGCTTTTTCAATGCTTTTTTCTACAGAGCTTGTAGCTTGATCAATATCAACAATCAATCCTTTTTTGACACCGCGTGATGGGGTCGCATTGAAACCAATAACTCTTATTTCATCTGACTCCGGAGATGAAATTCCAACAACAGTTGCGACTTTCGTACTCCCAATATCAATTCCGCAAACAAGTGTGTCAGACATATATTTAAGTTATTATTATTAAAATTTTACAATAGGTTTATCGAATCGTAAATCTAAAGTTTTATATCCCGTTCCATCTTCTTTAAACTGCCGTACTGCTTGTTCAAATTGATACATCTGCAATGATGTATCTTTTTCAGATGAAAAAAAATACTCGTGTTTCTCTGTGTATAATCCTAGCATATAGAAGCCCGTAATATCAATACTAGTTACACGTTCTCGAGCTCTTTGCACTAAATCAAGAAATTTTACTGCGTCTGCAATATCTTTTTGAGCAATAGACGAACCCATCTGATAGGCAGAAAAAGGAATTGACTGGTAATAGTTTATTGTTGGAATTGAATTTTCAGTCTTTTCACGAACTTTTCCGATAATGATAGCATCATCACTAAGAATAAAAAAACCTTCATTATTTGATAAATATGCTCTGTGCGAACGTAAATGAGTACTTATCAAAATACTGTCAGGATAATTAATTTTTACAGAAGAAATGACATAAGCTGGATTTTTTATTGCCAATCTCTCAATAATTTGGTTCTCGTTAAGTTTCCAAATTCTCTGAGAGTTTATTTCATTTAATCCAATAAAGTCAACTTTTTTTGATAAACCATCAACTTGTATTGAATTAACTGTATATTTATCGTCAATAAAAACTAACAATAATATTGAGACAGTAAATGTTGCAAAAAAAATGAAATAATTTGAGTTACTTTTTAAAAACTGTTTCAATAATTGCAGCAGCTGCATTGGGTGAAGAATAGTTTTCAAGCTTCGAATAATTTTTTTCATATGAATCTCTCTTCATCATAACCTTTTGAATTAATTTTAACAATATTTCACTTGGTTTTTCTTGATCGAAAACCTCAGCTACTCCAGCATTTTCAAGGAGTTCTGCATGTTTTTTCTGCTCATCGTTTGCTGACCATGGAAGCGGAACGAGAACTGCTGGAATGCGCAACGCAATAAGCTCAGACACTGTGTTTGCTCCAGATCGAGAAATTACTATATCCGATGTTGCGTAAACATCGGCTATTTCGCGACTATCAACATGCGATATGAGTTTGTATCGCAATCTCTCTTTTTCATTCAATCCTTCTTTTAATTTTGTCAATCGCTTAAAATCATCATATTCTGAAACATTTCCAGTTTGATGAATTACAAAATATTTTTTTAGTAATTCTTGCAGAATATTTTCTATATGCACATTTAATGAATGCGAACCAAGTGATCCTCCGGTGATGTAAATAGTATCTAATATTGATTTATATTTGTTCCTACTCGACTTTTGAAGTAAGAAGTGTCTGATCGGATTTCCAGTCAATATTGTCTTTGATTTTGGAAAAAATGAAACTGATTGAGGATAAGAAATGAAAATATTTTTTGCAAATACTGAAATTATTCTGTTTGTAATCCCTGGGTGAATTGTTTGTTCATGAGTGTAAATTTTCACTCCATAAAGCCAACCCATTATTGTAACTGGAAGTGCAAGATACCCGCCAAAACTCAGTATCGTATGGGGACGAATTTTGTTTATTATCTGCCATGAATGAATAAAACCACGTACTGCCAAGAATAAATTTTGAAGCGTATCAAAAGAAATCGACCTCATCAATCTTCCAGTGTTGAGATTATAGAAAGGAATTTTTCGAAGTTTTATCTCTTTATATTCAAAACTAAGTTCTGAGTCCTGTGAATTATTGAATTTTCGACCTACAAAATAAATTTTGTACTCAGGTTTATTGATTTGAAGCTCGTCAATGACTGCAAGAGCCGGACTTGCATGACCTCCTGAAATTATTATTTTTTTGGTCATTTTTTAAAATAATTATTTTCGACGTGAAACACTTACTGCGATCCCAATCATCACAAATGAAGTCAGCATCGATGACCCTCCGTATGAAAGAAAGGGTAAAGTAACTCCCGTCAATGGCATTAAGTTTACCATTCCTCCGAGATTAATCATTATTTGGAGTCCAAAAAATGAAAATATTCCACCAATTAATAGCTTTCCAAAACGGTCACTAGTCTCATTATATATTTGATAAAGCTTATATAAAAGACCTGTATATAAAAACAATATTAATATACCACCGACGAAACCCAATTCTTCTCCAATAATGGCAAAGATGGAATCAGTGTGTGCTTCTGGAAGAAATAAATATTTCTGTCGAGATGCGCCAAACCCACGCCCAAGAATTCCACCTTCAGATAGTGAGATAAGTATTTGATTTATGTGAAAGCCAACACCAAGTGGATCTTGATCTGGATGTAGAAATGCTGTTAGTCTCGAAAGCCTATACGGAGCTGCAAATATCAAACCAACAAATCCCCCAACTGACAGTGGAATAAGTACGATTAAATAATAAAGCTGCTTTCCAGCTAAGAAGTACATGAAAATGCTAAGAGCAAATATTATTATTGCTGTACCCATGTCAGGTTGTAATAAAATTAAAAGCATTAATATGCCAGTTAGAAATAAAAATGGCAAAAACCTATTTTTCTCTTTGCCTGAAAACCAGGAAGATAAATACATAATTAAGGCTAATTTTGCAATCTCAGTCGGTTGAACTGTAAACATTCCAAGATCGATCCATCGCCTCGCACCTCCAATTCTCTGTCCGATTCCTGGAAGAAGTACCACCAGCAGCATCAGAAGTGATACGATCATGACAGGAAAAGATAACAAATATAATTTTCGGTAATCAGAAACAGCAAATATCAACATTGGAATAATTCCAAGAACTATCCAAAGGATTTGAAGTTTTAGAAAGTGAAAACTGTCACCGGTCGATTGGAGTGCGCTAATAGATGATGCTTCAAAAACAAAAATTAACCCGATGAAACAAAGGATTAATGAAATGGAAACCAATGTGGCTACAGTATTCACTCCAGTGCTTTTCGTTTTCGCTTTTTTGACTTCATTAATTTTTATTTTCCTGCGCATACTTTTTTACAAATTCTTGAAATTGGTCACCTTTCTCATTAAAATCTTTCCAAATGGAATAGCTTGGAGAAGCTGAAGAAAGTATACAAATCATTCCAGAATTAGTTTTTTTAACGCAGAATTTTACTGCTTCCTCCATGCTAGAAGTTTCAAATATTTTTGGATTAAACGTTTTTATTTTTTCAACAGCCTCTCTGATCTTATCGCCCGAATCTGGAAATAATACAAGAAACTCGACATTTTTTTTGGCTAGCTCCAATGCTAGATTATCGAATTTGTACCCACGGTTCTCACCACCAAGCAGAATGGTTTGAATATTTTTAAATGAATTCAACGCAGCAATTGTCGACTCTGGAGTTGTCGAAATTGCATCATCTATATATGTGACTCCGTTATGAACCCCAATAATTTCAAGACGATGAGACAATGGTTGGAAGCTTTCAATTGCTCCTCTTGAGATTTTATCAGGTATACCCAATTGACGAACAACCGCCACTGCAAGTTGTATGTCCTCGATATTGTGAGGCCCTACTAGTTTTGTTTTTTTTATACTGTAATCTGTTGCGACAGTAATCGAACGACCTTTAAATTCAGTTGCCCATTTAACAAGTTCAGTATATTTAGGATTGTAGGCAAAGATCGAATTTGAAGTAGCGAAACTCAAAATGTTTTTTTTAGCCAAGTAATATTTATCAAAACTTCCATGGTAATTTATATGATCATGAAATAACGACACGACTACCGAAATCTCAGGAGAGTATTTTATATCATCAAGCTGATAGCTGGAAAGTTCGTATACAAATATAGCGTCATTTTCCAATTCATGCTCAAATATCGATAAAGCCGGTACTCCAATATTTCCAATTAGATAAACAGTTCTTCCAGAATCATTGATAATATGTGCAATTAATGAGGCCGTAGTACTTTTCCCTTTTGTGCCAGTTACACCTATAACAGCTTGAAGTCCCTTGTTTGCAAAAAATATATTCGTGGCCGTTGTGTAAGGAACTTTCATTTCTCTTTTCGGGATACCCGGAGTTTTGATCACAATGTCAAATTCAGCTTGTTGATCGAGGTAATTGTCATTTATTGATTTATCTAAAATTGTAATATTGCAGTTTGGAACATTTTTCTGTAGAAATTTTTCTGTCGTCCTACCTTCTTTGCCATATCCTAGAATTAATATGGATTTTCCAATCATATCTGCAATTTTCATAAGGTAGAAAAATAATTCATAATATACGTATTATTAAACTGACCGGAATGGAGTGCGAGAGTCATTGCAGTTCTGGTCTCCTTGGCTGTGCCAACGCAGTCGAAAGGTTTACTACCTTCAAGACCAATTAACTGCATAAATAATGGTAGCAATTCTTTATTTTCAAAAAGATTTCGTCCAAAAATTGATATCAACTTCGATCTATCAATATATGCAGAAAACATAATAAAAACGAATAAACACTTTGAACAAACTCCACACCATTTATCTGAAACACTTGATTTATTAATTGAAAAATTTCTATTGCAACTGGATATAACATCAAAAAATTCAGGATAGACCGTAAATTTTTTCATTATTTCAAGCTCTGAGTATTTTCTGAGGAATGACTTATAAGTAATATTTGTCGCAATATATTGACCTACATATGATTGGAATAAGTTTTCAAACTCTTCTGACTTACTCCATTGGTGATTTATAATCTTGCCAAGGTACTCGACATTCCCTTCATTCGCACTCCCTTCATTTGACACTATTACATCTTTGTAGCCATAAATAATTGCAGCAAGAACTCCAATCCATGCATAAATAGCAGAAATTGGTATGTGACCGTTGTAAACGTCTGTTCTTTTATTTAATTTAAAAAGTTGCGAATCAATTTGACGCTCAATTTTGAGCGCACGAATTCCTAGAATATCAATAACTTTTTCGACCACTGGATATGATTTTTGAGTTAAAACTACAAATCCATCAAACTTTTTACTCTCTTTTTTTAATAACTGCGCAGTTACAACTGAATCCTTCCCCCCACCAATGCCAACCAGTGCACGATCTTTTGAATTTATTCGAATTGCACCTGGGGCTTCAATATCTGAATATGGAAATCTGAGAATTTTGTTCCCGTCTAAATTATTTTTGTAATAAAATTCACCTAAACCAGTTGAGTAAATTGTATTCCAAAACTTAGCTTCGTCCCTTGATAGTGAAATATGTGGCAGCTTTACTACATTTGTACAAAAAAGTTTCCAATAACTAATCCCCAAAATCAGATGAAGGCTGTCAAGTGTTTTTTTTAGAGCGGAAGATCCTAGATTTTCACTCAGGAGTTTCGGCAGAATAAGATTTTCCGTAAACAGATACGATTCTGTCCCGTGAATCATTCTATAAGTGAAAGAAATTTTCAGAGAATTTGGAGAGAAACTATATGAATCAAATATAAATAAAGAATTCATAATCCTATTATAATGAAAGTATGGACAAAGTCCTACAGGCAAAATGACGGTTACGGCTTTATTGTCGGTGTTGCACTCTTTATCACAGTCCTGTAGCAATCTTTTGATATATCGCTACCACTTACAAAAAACTCAAGCTTTCCAGCATAACAAGGTACTCCAACTACATTTTCTGGAATTTTATACTCACCTTGAGCATCATGCTCTTCAAGCAGATATGTCATTATTCTGTTAAATATTGGGGCTGCTCCTAATGAGCCTGGAAGATTTTTCATTGAAGTGTTATCGTTATTTCCTACCCATACGCCGACAACTATGTCTGGCGTATATCCTATTGTCCATGCATCTTTATAATCGTTTGTGGTCCCAGTTTTAACAGAAACGCGGTAGCCCTTAATATCTAATTTGTTGTTTAATCCAAAAGCAGGTAATCTAGCAACATCGTCATCTAAAATATCAGAAATAATAAAAGCGACTGCCGGATCAATTACCTGAGTAGATTTTCCATTTCCAGCATAAATCATACGACCATTATAGTCAACAATTTCTAAAATTCCTGTCGGTTCGATTCGTTTACCTTCATTTGCAAAAACACTAAATACTTGCGTAAGATCAAGGAGCGTAACCTCTCCCCCTCCAAGACTGAGAGATAGCCCGAATCTTGACGAATCCTCCCAAGTATCGATTCCAAGTTTTTTTGCAAAATCAACAAAAGGATCTACTCCAAGTGCATTTAAGACTTTGACTGCAGGAATATTGTAGGAGTTCGCGAGTGCAGTTCTTATTGATATTTTTCCATGATATTTTCTATCATAGTTCATAGGTTTGTAGGACTCACTGCCTGGAACTTGAAAGATTATTGGCGAATCGTCAATTCTAGAAGCTGCTGTAAAACCTCCTGTTTCGAGTGCCATCGCATAAAGAACAGGCTTTAATGCCGATCCGGGTTGACGTAAAGCTGTTGTAACATTATATGCTCCATAGGAATCTTTGAAATAATCCTCAGATCCAACCATGGCAATAATCTCTCCGGTTTTTGGATCAAGAATTATAACCCCTCCATTTGAAACATTTCGATCTGTAAGTTCTTCAAGTTCTTCTTTTAAGATTAATTCAACTTTTTCTTGTATTTCAAGATCTAGAGTTGTGGTAATTTCAAAGCCTGATTCTTCGACCTTTTTACTACCATACTCCTTCTCAAGTAATGTGCGCATATACATAACAAAATGTGGTGCTCGAATATTTGTAGTTGGTGGCTGAACAATTAGATCTTCAGCTAAAGCTCCATCTCTCGCAGAGGAAGTTATATAGCCAAGCTTAAACATTTCATTTATTACTTGATTTCTACGTTTCACTGCTAGATCAGGATCAATAAACGGTGAATATATTGATGGCGCTTTTGGCAATCCAGCAAGTAATGCCGCCTCACTGAGCGTAAGTTTTTTTGCTTGTTTACCAAAATATACTTTTGAAGCTTCTTCAATCCCGTACGAAGATCCTCCGTACGGAACTTGATTGAGATACATCTCTAAAATTTCATCTTTTGTGTAAATTTGTTCTGTCCATACTGCAAGAAGCATCTCTTTTAACTTCCGAGAGATCGTTCGTTCTGGAGTTAGAAGTGCTGATTTTACAAGCTGTTGTGTAAGTGTAGAACCACCCTGAAGATCTTTTGTTCTATATGTGTCTTTTGCAGCTCTTAAAATCCCTCCAAAAAAAGAAATGCCCATATGATTGTAAAAATTCTTGTCCTCAATAGTTATAGTCGCCTGAATAATATAGTCGGGAAGATCTTCTATATGGACTGAGGTTCGATTGACGTCACGGTAAATTTCGTAAAGCAGCTTTCCATTTCGATCATAGAGATGTGTCGATTGTGAAAAATTTACTTTGCCAATTAAATACGGATTTGGAAGATTATTTATAAATGAATACGACTGATAAAGAACAAAGACTGCAAGACACGTCATAAATCCATAAACAAAATGTTGCAAATAGTTCCCTCGAAAATACTCTACAAGCCCTGTAATAGTCGATATTATTCTTTTTTTAATAACATAAAAAACATCATATAGTTTTAGAAATACCCATTTAACCGAATGCTTTGTAACTAAAAACACATTTTGTGGCTTAGTTTTTTTTACATTTAAATAGAGTTTAAAAAAAAAATTTAACAGTAATTCTGTCGGTAAAATTATAATTTTTACAGATAGTTCACCAAGTGATACCAAAAATATCACCACAATATAAAGCGTGATTGAAAAAATATTCACAAAAATATAAGTAATTTTTTCAACAATAAAATCTCCAGAAATCATAGCGGTATTCTACCAAAACTATAGGTTAAAATAAAGAGACAAATGAATTACTTTAAAGCAGTGTTTCTGACCAGCCTAGCATTTACGATCAGTCTCTGGAGATAAGTCCCAGGAGGTACGCATGTGACAAGGGTGAGTACTGCGTCGTTAAACTGTTGCTCTAACACTGACACCTCATCTGCATCGACAATATACATATTGTAGACTTCATACTCATACTCCTTCCCTTCAACGGTTATAAAAATTGAATCATTTACTTCTAACTTAGGCAAATACGTAAAGACTGATTTGTAATCCTTACTATTGAAAAGCTGAGGAAGAGTCGAATGCCCAAAAATTGCTACATTCCCATATTGACCCGGGAGTGAAGTAGGTAAGTAATGTATAAGGCTTTTTGACAGATCATTTCCGCCTACAACAACTGACAATTCATCAAGATTCAGTCGTGGAATAGATAGAGAGTATTCTTTGACTTGAAAATCTTCAGCTGCCGAAGGGAGTTTCGACTTTGGAAACCAAAGGTCGGCTTTAGTGAAATCTCGAAGGTTGCTCGATAAACTTGTCGACTCAGAGTAAATTGATTTGGCAAACTCTAAAGATGATACAGTTTGAGATTCGGGTATAGGAGATGATGCACTTCGTTTTAAAAATAGTTGGGCATAAAGTTCAAAAGAAACCATTGGATATATTGCCCAAAATAGAATCCCCGCACCAAGTATCAAAACTATATATGACAGTACCTCAATCTGATGACGATAGGGAGATCTTTTCGACTTTGTATAAACTCTAAGTGGCATAGACTTATTGCCTCACAGAGGTAGAAATCGTAATATTTTTGGTGAATAGTGGCGTCCAATTTGATAGAAATGGAATTCCGCCAAATGGCTGCTCTATTTCAATATGCTCAAAACCGTACTCAGAAATCAATTTAGACTCAAGCAATTTTAAAGATTGTGATTTGGATTTCATTTTAACATCTTCCTCATCAACTGCTTTATGAGTAAGAGCTACAGTATCGACTGTAAGAATTACGTCATTCGTACCTGCGTCAACGCCTTCGATCGTGTAAGTAAGGTGTTTCGGATCGACAATATATTCACTACTAATATCTTTGGACAATAATTCTTTAAGACGCTTTGTAAGCGAAGATTTTTTTAGAAAAAAATACTCTATTTCTGCGTCTGTATCAACTTTTAATGACCTTGCTTCCTCACCAACTTCACCTGAAAATGATGTTTTTGATAACGAAACATCCACAAGATCTTCAATCAAAAGATCATCTTCAGATATTGATGCCCCAAGAATATTATCTGTCTGATCTTTGGCCTGTTTTTCCACCACACTTTGTAACGCCTCAATATCATCAGTAGAAACCGTAGGTACTTCCTCTCTCGTACCGCCTTTGATATCCTCACTTACAATTGCGTAATAAAGCGCATCTGAAAGTGAATCTAATTGAAGTTTTGTGCCCGATTTGGCATTATAAACTGGTCCAATTTCAGAAGCTGTAACACCAACTTCTTTCTTACCTGACTCCTTAGTACCGGCAGTTTTTTCTGTTACTTTATCAACCTTCACATCAGAGTCCAATGTGTAAACTAATTCGTCTTTAATGATTTTAGTTCCACTAGTAAATGTTCTTTCTGTGTTGTCAAAGTTGTGGATGATGACTGTCCCAGTTGCTTTTTCACCAACCTCGCGAGATCCTGTGGTTGGAATAGTTTTTGAATATTTTTCGTTTGCAATATTTTTAATTATCGCAAGCTCCTCAGTATTGGAGGTTTTGATGGGTAAATTTATCTCAAACGTCTTGTCTACTTGAGTCGTATTTAAAAAAATTTTGATGTGAAGTGAATGAATGAAATACTCATATACTGCTATCAAGCCTATAATTACAGATATGATAATGATTGTACTGATAATTATTTTATTTTTGCCAGAAGATGGATTTTTTGGAAGTGATATTTGTGAAGCTTTATTTTTAATTTTATCAATAAAACTTAACCTATTATTTGTAGGTTTTATTTTTGTTTTAAGTTCGAAAACAGGTGGTCTGATAGGTTCATTTTGTGGCTGAGGCTCATCCAATAGTACATCGTGTGATTGTCGAAATCCAAAGACAGCCTGAGAAGGAGGCTCTGTTTCATTTAATTTATTTGGAAGAAATTCGGTGTTGATCGAGGTTGAAACATCTTTAGAGTTTTCATTTGTATTAAACTCAAAAATACAGGTCTTGGATAAAATCAAATTTAGATCAGCATCTTTTATTATCTCTATAGTCGGATGAGCTGGGAAAATTTTATCATCCCAACTATACTCCGCCAACTGGGAAGCTAACTCTGCCTTATCAACATCACCAAAAAGTCGTAAAGTCTTCGGTAAAATAATATCTTTTGGTAAATTTCTAAAAACACTATTGATATCATCTCCAGCATCATCAGTTCTAGCTGCATATTGCCTGTGAACAATACGGTTTCCAACATAAATATGTACTCCAATCTTGGATTTATTGACTTCTATGCCAACTGTATTGACAATTGATTTTTCAACAAAGTATCTTTCTAAGGCTTCAAAAACATCTATATAACCCAATGGTTTGAGTTCTAAACCTTTAGAAAGATTTTGAATAATACCTTTATAAGGTTCTTTAATCTCAAAAGTTTCCTGATCGATCATCCAAGTGTGAAGGAAAAAAATAGTCCTTTCAAGATCAAGGTTTGTTTTTAATTCAAGTTCTGAAATAAGATTATCAACATCTTCCAACACTTTGTCAAACCCTGCAGTAAGTGAATAAGTACTCTGAGAGAGAATAGTGGTGATCCCGTCTTGATTTTTAAAAACAAAGCCAAAAATTGAAGAGTCAGTGAGGTAAAGACCAAAGTAATCTAAGCGGGTATTTTTTTTATTAAAAAAAGGTATTGTAAAACCCATACCCAATCATATTAGCATAAAATCAATAACTACTCAATTTTATATCTTCCCATCACAGTGGTAACCCCTTGCTGCGCAGTACTTAGCGCAGCAGCATAATCAGTACCATTAACCGTCGCACTAATAGCATTTTCCAAGTATTGAAGGATTTCGTCATTCATTCCTTCATCGTGAGTAAAATCTGCAACAGGAAGTGAGACATAAATATCGTTCTCAGCTTGAGATATAACAGGTGACAAATACGGATGGTCAGATAGAAGTTTTGCCATATCGCGACGTGGAAAAGCAGAACCAAATAATCTAATTTTTGACTGTTCTTCATGCATCAACTGAAGTTGTTCTTTCTCTGATAAATACTTCAAAAATTTCCAACTTTCGGCTTGAGATTTGCTAAAAACATTCACTCCCTCTACCCAGTAGCTAGCAAGAGAAACTTCGGCATCATCGATACCTTTTGGTATTTTTGCAACACCTATTTCTAGGTTTGGATTCTGCAATTTGATATTAATTATCTGCCATGAAGGAGCTAAAATCATTGCAACTTTTTCCTGAATAAAAGACGTGGTGGAGTTTGACATATCTTCGCTCCAAAATCCATCTTCTGAAAATTTCCTATATAATTCTAGCGCTTCAACAGCTTCTGGTTCACTCAGTTTTGTAAAATCTCCTCCATTAAGTAAAAGCAGAACAGAAAATATTTCGCCAAAATGATCGACATTTGTGGCAGTTCCCGCCGCAATACCAGATGTGACAATCGACCCAGTTGGATCTTTTACTGTCAGCTTTTCAACTGCAGAAAAAACATCATTCTCAGATCCAACCCAAGTAGTAGGTGCTTCAGAAATTCCTGCTTGTCCTAAAAGTCTTTTGTTATAAATTAGTACTAAACCATCAATAGAGAGTGGAATGCCAAATTTTTGCTCACCGATACTGAGATCTTTCTTGTGTATAGGATAAAAAGATTTTTCAAACTCATCTTTTGTGTAAATATCTTCTGGAATGGGAGCTATGATTTCTTTGATCTGAGGCAACCAAGTGTTGTGGAATCGAAAGATGTCTGGACCATTGCCTGCTTTGCTTCTTGCGACCAATCTCGCCAAATATTGTTCCGGAGACATTCGCTCATACTCTATTGTTATATTGCTGTTTTCTTTTTCATATTTATCAATAACAGGTTGAAAAATATCTACATCTTCCCAAAGTCCCCAATAAGTCAAAGTTACCGGCTCAGCGCTAGAAGAAACAGGCACGGAAGTGGGATTGTCACCCGCAGCAAGCATATCCTTAAGAAAGAACCAATAGACACCTCCAAATACTGCCATAAAAAAAATGACTATACCAATAATATATATTCCCTTGTTTGTACTGTGTTCATAAATTGGGATGTTTTCAGGCATATCAGCCGGAAAACTTCCTGATATTTCTTCTGGATTCTCAACTCCATCCCCAACTTCCTCAGGTTTCATAAAAACTGGACGTTGTATCTTGTCATTATTTTGGTTATCATCCATATATCTATCATACAATATGAAACACCTCTCGCAATTATCAATAAAAATTAGGGTTTTGATTATATTCTCTGCGACTATTTTTTTGACAGGAGCTACCCTGATTGGCATCTGGATAAATATCCAATTACAAGTAGGGCAAAAAATATATCCTAATACTGTAATCGATGGGATAGAGATGGGGTATAAAACAAAAGATGAGGCTATTAAACAGCTAGAGCGCAGAGATTCTTATCTCAGTGGGGCGGTTGTAGAAATTTTAAACGAAAATGTAATTGAAGCAACGCTGTCTGGTACTCAACTGAAAATCGAACGAGATATTTCTACAAAAGTTGATCAGGCACTACTTATTGGAAGATCTCAGCATATTCCATCCAGAATTTTTCAACAGCTAAACGGTGTTTTTGGAGTCATAGAATACACATTTGAAACAAAACTTCGATACGATACAATTGCTATTAATGAATATATCACAGTCGCTGAGCAAACATATAATCACCCTGCACAAAATGCATTATTCCATTTTAAAAATGGGCGCGTGACTCAATTTAAAGCTCATGCTAGTGGAAGTAAAATTCTTTCAGATAAATTACGAGAAGACATTGATAAAGAAATTCAAAAAATAACTGAAAATAATACGAAAATTAAAGTTGTTCAGATAAGTAAAGCCATAGACCCTGATATCACTATTGCGCAGGCTAATAATCTAGGTATCTCGGAGTTGATAGGTAAGGGAGTCTCAAATTATAGCCACTCAATTGAGTCTAGAATTCATAACGTTCTACTCGCTGCTTCTAAGTTCAACGGATTAATTGTGCCAAAAAACTCAGTTTTTTCATTTAATGATGTCATTGGAGACATCTCTGCATCAACTGGCTACCAAGCCGCATATGTAATCAAAGATGGTAAAACAGTTCTTGGTGATGGAGGCGGCGTCTGTCAAGTATCAACAACTCTTTTTAGAGCAGCATTAGATACCGGGCTACCAATTATCGATCGCACAGCACATGCGTATAGAGTTAGTTATTACGAAAATGGTTCCGAGCCTGGATTTGATGCAACAATATACTCACCCTCTGTAGATTTCAAATTTCAAAACAATACTCCTGGAGCAATACTTATTGAAACTGAGGAAGATACTGCAAATAATATTTTAGTTTTTAAAATGTATGGGACTCCAGATGGGCGCGACGTCCAGATCTCCCCTGTCACTATCTGGGACGTCGCGCCACCACCTGAACCGACGTATGAAGATGATCCAACACTTCCGAATGGACAGGTTAAACAGATTGATTATGCAGCTTGGGGTGCGAAGACAAAATTTGATTATAAGGTCATTAAAATCGATGGAACAATCTCAATTGATGAAACGTTTTTTTCAAACTACAGGCCATGGAGGGCAGTATTCTTGCGCGGAACAAAAACTTAAAAAAGATTAAACAATTCCCTACGTCTCAATCTGTATGACAACTCTTTGATATTTCTATTGCCTATCTTTTTTGCGGGAACTCCTCCAACTATGGACATAGACTCGACATCGCTGGTCACCACCGCTCCTGCAGCAATTACCGCCCCGCGACCAACTGTGACTCCTGGCAAAATTATTACTCTAGGTCCAATAAATACATAGTCTTCAATGACAACTAATTTTTCAATTGCAGTAAAACCAGGATCGTGAATATCGTGCTGAGAATTGTAGATCATAACTTCAGTGGCAATATCGACGTGACTACCAATTCTAAGAAGTGCTCGTCCATCAAGAATGGCGTTATCTCCAATTATGCTATCATCTCCTACCTTAATGTTCTCAGGGTCGTAAACTCGCACGCCAGGATTTATCATTGAGCTTCCAATTTTCATACCTGCAAGTCGTAATATTCCCACTCGTAAAATTCCGATTGGAATCAAGCAGAGTATGTATAAAATAACAATCTCTATCTCAAGTAATGTTTGGCGAAATCTCACAATCGCTTTTTCAAATACTTTCCTTATGCTTAACTCTTTGCCATTTTTATCTTTAAATTTCATTTCAATTGTTATTATACGTTAATGTTTCAACCTTCACAATCTGGAGAATATATTAGAGTTTTCACACAGACCACTTTACAGTATAATTACTTTTTATGCTTAAATCACGATTAAATAGGATAGCAATGCGAAATAAAGCTATAAAATATGGACTTATTGGTTTTGGAATTATTTTATTGATGCTTTTAATTTTTTTTGTAGTTAGGGTTATTGGATTTTATAACGCTATTCATACTGATTCTCAGGACACAGAAAATAGTAATCGAGAGGTGAAAGAAAAAATGGATTACACTTTGCTGATTCTCGGATATGGCGGAGGAACCCACGACGGAGCAAATCTAACAGATACGATAATGGTTGCAAATATCAATCTAAAGAAGAAGCATGTCGTGCTTGTGTCAATTCCGCGCGATGTTTGGGTAAATGTTCCAACAAAATCCGCTCCCTTTCATAGCAAAATAAATGCAATTTACCAAATGGCGCTTTTCCCAAAAAATTACCCTGATGTCGACTCTTCTTATTATTCAGATAAAAATCCTTCAGGGCTTATTAAAAAAATAATTTTTGATATAACCGGTATGAAAATTGACGCTTATGTATCTGTTGATTTTCAAGGATTTATCAAAGCTATTGATACGCTAGGTGGAATTGATGTTCAAGTTCAAAAAACATTTACTGATTATGAATATCCCCTTGAAGGAAAGGAAACAGATCTTTGTGAGCATGATGAAGAATTTAAAGCAATTGAGCCGATTTTGAATAATGAAATGAGCCTTGAAGATCAGACTAAATTATTTGAGGAAAAGCCTGAACTGAAAGCTTTTTTCACAGATATTGAGGATAACCCACCAATTGCATTTCCATGTCGCTATGAAGAGCTTCATTTTGAACAGGGAATTGCCAAAATGGATGGAATTACAGCTCTGAAGTACGCTAGGTCAAGACATGCTCTGGAGGACGGTGGAGACTTCAATCGTGCTAAAAGACAACAAAATGTACTTGAAGCTGTAAAAAGCAAAGTACTTGGAATTGGATTTATTCCTAAAATTATCCCTCTCCTGTCAGATCTAGAAAATCATATCAACACCGATCTACCTCTGTCAGAAATTAACAAACTTCTTCTTGAAGCTCCAAATGCTGATCGTTACACAGTTGAAACCCTAATTTTATCAGACGAATTTCTGACTGATGGCTACTCAGATTATGGAGGTTACATAGTATATCCAAAAGAAGGAATTGACTATTGGGACAAGGTTAAAACCGCTGTTCAAATGATGACGGGAAATGTCACACCAACTCCAAGCATTTCAGTTTCTGCAATATAGCAATAATTACTGTGATAAACTATATTTTACTATGATAGTAAAAAATAAAGACCAACGTGTAGCGATACTTGTTGATATACAAAACCTATATTATTCTGCAAAGAATCTTTACAACTCTCGCGTAAATTATAAAAATTTACTCAAAGAGGTACTTAAAAATAGAATCTTAGTTCGAGCGATCGCCTATACAATAAATACTGAAGAAGCAAAAGAAAGTGAGTTTTTTAATGCGCTTCATGATGCCGGTTTTGAGGTAAAAGATAAACCATTACAAACTTTTTATGGTGGTGCAAAAAAAGGTGACTGGGATCTTGGGATAGCAATGGATGCAATCCGTCTTGGAAATAAAGTCGATTCAATTATTCTCATATCAGGCGATGGCGACTTCAAACCTGTAGTTAATTATTTACAACAGGCTCTAGGTTGTCTCGTTGAAATTGCAGCTTTCAAAAGAACTGCAAATAAAGGTCTGATGGAGCTGGCCGACGATTTCACTAATATTGAAGAGTATAAAACAAAACTTCTTTTTAATATCTGATCATTCCTCTTGAATTAACAAGTTGTGTTTTTTGGTTTGAAATTCATTAATAGAATTGATTAGCAGATGGTTTAGCTAATTGCTTTTGGAATTTCAGCTACGAGCTGGTTCCAAAAGGTCTGGATTGAGAAAGATGAATGCGTGGTTGATTCAAAAGGTGTGTAACAAATATTTCTTTCATCAACTACCGGAAATACTTCTTTTAGTATTGCCATACACTCCTTGTCAAATTCTTCTCTTGCTTCACTTGATAAATCCCGAGCAACTCTCATATCTTGAACTGTATTAATTCCCACTTGTTTGAGCTTTAATCGTTCAAATAAAGTATTAACTACTTTTGCGTATATTACAGGAGAAAAAATAACTGGAGCGATTATGTTTTCACGAGCATTTTTCGTACTGTCAAATTTAAGTGTATCTATTGGCAGGGCCTTACTACCAGTCCGATCCATTCCGTATGCGTGTGCTGCGCGTTCATTGATTCTATTTCTTACAGGATTTGTATAATCTCTGATAAGGTCTCGAATATTTCTTAAATTTCCATACCTCGTTGAGGTAGTATTATAAAGTTCGTTTAGACCTGTTTGTAACGAATCTTTTACACTCATTCCCTTATTTCTAAATTTTTTGAATACATCTACAAACTGTCCTATTGAGAAATCAACAATTAAATTTGGGTAATCTGCCATACCGGCCGCATCAGCAAGCGCCAAAAATTTACATCGATCTTGTAGTATTGCAGCAAGTTCTGTCGCTTGTGCTCCTCCTGATGAGGCACCTATAAGTCCTATATCCTTAGTTATTTCCAACTCTCTGATTTCCATTGCCTTTTTAAGAATTCTGGCAGTATCTGAGAAATTTTTCTCTTTTGCAGGGTCTTTTGTGTCAATTTCACGGGGTGTACTGATGATGTGAGGAAGTAGAACAACTCTTACTTGTACAGGAAATTTCTTTTGCTCCGAGCCTTGTTTACTTTCATATTGTTTAATTCCCTCGGCAATCTTCAGAAGAAAATGAACATTATCAATTGCGGTTGAACCACCTCCGCCAAACATTACAAAAGTCATAAGTGGTCGTTCGTCATTCTCGATTAATTCTGCCCCATATAAATAAGGATTAAGGTCACATTTCATTGCCTTTATCATATACATGCCAGTCTCATCATAAAGAGGATAAGTTATCTCATCAAGATCGATATATTTAGGAGAAGTTATATCATCTTCAGGTATTCCGTATTTTCTTGTCAAAAGGTGAAGCTTTTCAACAATCGGTCTTTCAGGGATATTTCCAGACTGTTCCACCCTACCTAACTGACTCAAAGGTCTGTGCATAAGTGGAGGCGCTTCGGTAAACTCTGACATATATTGATTATATCTTAAAAGCGTTTATCAATTTAGTAGACTACTGAATATCATTCCTCAATAATCTTGATATTTTGGATCACGACTGGAGTTACAGGCTCTGATTCTTCACCAGATCTACTTAATCTAACTTCGGATGTAGCAATTTTATCGACCGTATCCATTCCATCAATAACTTTCCCAAATATTATGTAATTTGGAGATAAAGGAGTATCTCCATGCATTATAAAAAACTGACTTCCATTTGTATTTGGACCAGAATTTGCCATGGCAACAGTCCCGCGTACATACTCCCCTTCAAATTTCTCATCGTTAAATTTATACCCTGGACCACCTGTGCCATCGCCCTGTGGATCACCACCTTGAATCATAAATCCATTAATGACTCTGTGAAAGATAGTATTATCGTAAAAATCACTTTTTGATAAATATATAAAATTATTTGATGTAATTGGAGTATTTGCTACATCAAAAGATATCGTAATGTCACCCTCTGTTGTCTGTAAAACTGCAGAATAAAGTTTATTTTGGTCTATCGATATTTCTGGTTTTTTAATTTTTTTTAGTTTCATAGTTTCGTCCCCGATTAGTGTGCTTGTAATTTCTTGATTTGGATTTGTAATTTGGACCTCGCTTGCTTGATCGTTTGAACCAAGTACTTGTAGCTCTTTTTGAGCTTCTGCAGTCTTTTTAACTGTTGCATTTGGATTTGGAATTTGCAACATCACAGTAAGTGCAATTATTAAAATAATCAAAACTACTGAAACAAGCACAAAATACACTTTAGTATTCATGACTAATATAGTACCACAAAAGTTTAAAACTCCAATTTATTCACAAAGTAACACTGTCTCACCAGAGATGCGATAGTCAAAAATCTTTTCAGCCGCAGATAATATCACCTGATATCCTGGTGTGATCACCTGAGCTGCAACGTGACCTGCCTGAGGGCAGTCAAGTGACGCATCAGAAAATTCACGAGCAGTAAATGATACAACTGAGATCATCGGAGAAGTAATTCCTTGGGCACTATTTAACAAATTTCCAATTGCCTGATCTGTAATTTGAATTTCCTCAGGAGATAAATCTGCATAGTTTGGACTACTCGTATCAATTGGCGCCGTCGAGATACTTGTGGCTGGCGATGACTCTGATTCAGCAGGAACTGCTTGAGACTTATAATCTGATCTCATGCTCAAAAAAACAAAAGCAGAAATAAGCGCTAATCCCATCAAAAACAATAGAACGTAAGTATTTTCTTTTTTCATAATTTATACATTGTAACTAATCAAATGCTTAGAATCAAGAATAGGGACTGTCCCTAAAAGGGACAGTCCCTATTTAAATAATCTAAATAATCATTACCATAAAATATCATCGTCATTTTCAGTTCCGATAAACCGTGACTTTGCACAATTCATACTTCGACCAAAAATTACCCTTTGCCTTGCATGAGTGATGTACAATTTTTTACGCGCCCGTGTAATTCCTACATAAAATAATCTTCTCTCCTCTTCAAGCTGATAAATGTCATCAATTGAACGAGCGTGTGGCAACAATCCTTCTTCAAGTCCGCAGATGATTACGTAATCAAACTCAAGTCCTTTTGCCTGATGAAGTGTCATTAGACGCACTCCATCTTCATTCCTTTTTCCTTTTTCTCCTTCAAAGTACTCAGATTCAATAAGCGCGACTTGTTCAAGCAAATCAACAAGTTGTGGAAATCTAAGCGCAACAGATTTTAGCTCACGGATATTTTCAAGTCGAGCATACTCCTCGGGAATATCTGGATCATAGAAGCTCAAATATTCAGTTGACTCAAATATCATCTCCATCAGCTCTGCGGTCGGAATTTCGTCAATTTTATGCTTCACGGATTCGTAAAGTCCTTTAAATTTTGCGAATTTTCGCTTTCCTATTTTTATAATTCTTTCTAGTGCGACAGTATCATGTGGATGAACGAATAATCTAAGATATGAAAGCACATCTTTCACTTCTTTTCGATCATAAAATCTAGTCCCACCAATTAAAGTGTATGGAATGCTGCTTTGCAAAAACATTTCTTCAATTTGCCGTGATTGCGCGTTTGTCCTATAAAGAACTGCAATATCTTTGTAACTTGACTCATGAACAATTTCTTCGATCGTAGAAACAATATACGATGCCTCATCCTCTGCATCGTCAGCCTCACGAATTGTAATTTCTTCGCCTGGTGCCTGATCTGTAAATAACTTTAGTACCGGATGTGTTTGATTTTCAGAAATTACATCATATGCAAAATTAAGAATGTTTTGAGTTGAGCGATAATTTTGCTCTAAATTTATGATTTTGGCATCTTTAAAATCTTCTGAAAATTTTTCAAGATTGCGAATATCTGCTCCACGCCAGGAATATATGCTTTGTGCAAAATCTCCAACCACAGTGACATTTTTATTTTTTTGACTAAGTTTTGATGCCAAAACATATTGAGCAACATTCGTATCTTGAAACTCATCGACTAAAAGATGTTGATATTTGTCTGCGTACTTATTGAGCACTTCGGAGTGAAGTCTGAATAACTCGACGACCTTCATTAATAGATCGTCAAAATCAAGCGCTGAATTATCATCAAGACCTTTTTGATAAGCAAAATAAATCTGTGCAATATTTGCCGCTTTGTAATGAGTGAAAACATCTAGATATCTGTCAGGTGCAACAAGTTGATTTTTGGCTTCTGAGATGCGGCCTGAAAAATATCTAGGAGAGTATTTAGATCCAACCTTTTTTATTATCTGCTTTAATAATTGTTGCTGATCTCCATCATCGTAAATCGTAAAGTCGTGAGGAACTCCGATATGTTCTCCGTCTCGTCGAAGCAACATTGAACAAAATGAGTGAAAAGTGCCGATATACCCGAGGGACTTTTTACCTCCGCGGACTTTTGAGATTCTGTCTTTCATCTCCTTTGCAGCTTTATTTGTAAAAGTGATCATCAAAATCGATTTAGGATCGACATCATGATTCTCAATTAAATTTAAAACCTTGTGAACGAGAACTCTAGTTTTACCAGAGCCGGCACCAGCCAGCACGATAGACGGACCTTCGACATAAGAAACAGCTTCTTTTTGTGCTTTATTCAAACTTTTGAAGACATCGACCATAGGGTATAATAATATCAGATTAAAAAAATTAATTTAATTTCTTAAACTTATGAAATATTTAGTCGCAAACTGGAAAGCTCAGTTATCATACGATCATGTTAAAAGTTGGGTATTTGAATTCAAAAATAAGGTTAAAAATGATCAGGAAGTTTTATCGAAATTGGAAAGCGGTTTACTTTCAATAATTTTTTGCCCATCACATCAATTTATCCTGTATCTAGTTGATGAATTTTCAAAATTTAAAGGCGTCAATGTTGGTAGTCAAAATGTGTCAGTCGTAAAAAAAGGAAAATTTACAGGAGAAGTTACAGCAGAATCGTTAGATGGATTGGTGGACTACTCAATAATCGGACATAGTGAGAGAAGAAAGCACTTTAATGAAAATGAGCAAGAAATTGAGATAAAAATGGCGATGGCCGCAGAGCATCAAATCAAAACAATTCTGTGTATTCGAAATGACAAAGATGTGATTTATGAGTCGGCGGCAATTGTGGCTTACGAACCTGAGACGGCAATCGGATCTGGAGCAAATGCAGATTTTGAAGATGTTTTAGCAATGAAAAAATTACTCGATCTCCCGAGTTCTATTCCATTTCTTTACGGGGGGAGTGCCGACTCTAAAAATATGTCTACTTATTTAAAAACAAATGAAATTGATGGTTTTCTTGTTGGAACAGCATCTCTTGAACCAAATGAATTTTTTGAAATGGCAAAAAAAATGTAATCAAAGGAATAATGCGAAAATTATCAAAGCCCCTGAGCCGATCACAATCGGAATTAAAAAATCATTTATTCCTGCTACTGGAAGTTGAGTAATTGGAGTAAGAGAAGCAACGATTGGCAACTCTGTGGGAATTTGGGTAATAATTACTGTGATTGAAATTGTCGGAGTACTAATCGGTGTTGTAGTAGGATTCAAAGCTTCTGAAACATTTGGAGTAATTGAGGCTTTTGGAGTCAACGTCGTATTAGTATACAAGACTGTTGGAGTCAAATAAGCTAGATCATCTACTGGGTCACTTGTTAAATCATTATCAGAGCCACCATTGCTTGCACGACTACTTATCAAAACGAGTGGATCATCTCCGTTTGAAATAAGATATGTGAAGTAGACAGCAGCGCCAATCAAAATAATAATAATGAATAAGGGTATGATAGTTTTTGGATCCTTAAGACTGGACATATAAATAATTGTAGCATTTTCTTTACTTTAGGAAAGCGATCATAAGTCCTATAAGTGCAAAGACTATTGCCACAATCCAAAATCTCATCACGATCTTGGGTTCTTCCCAACCTCTGTGCTGTAATAACAGATGGAGAGGAGCAACATCCATTATTTTTTTTCCGCGATATTTTTTACTTATCAGCTGTAGGAAGGATGTGAGAATTTCAATAACAAATACTCCTCCGATTATTGGAAGTGCAAAAACTTTTCCGAGAAGTAGCCCAATCACTGCAAACGCTGCACCAAATGATAGAGCTCCTGTATCACCTAAAAAAATTCTTGCAGGATAGGTATTAAAATATAAAAATGCGATTAAGCCACCGATCCACACGCCAATAAAAATTGAAAGAGGAACGTCGATAATACTTCTTGCTACTGCCCAAAAACTCATAAGCGCAATCATAAGAACCCCGCTTGCCAACCCATCAAGCCCATCTGTAATATTTACAGCATTTGCGAAAGCCACAATAACAAATGTCGAAAAAATGATGTAAAAAAATGAAATATCGTAAACACCTAGAAATGGAATATTAATAAAATGAATATCAAGTCCGAAATATAAACCACATGAGATTATTACTGCGAGAAAAATTTCAAGAATCAACTTCACCCTCATCCTAAGACCAAAAAAATTCTTCTTATCCCAAAAAAATATTTTATTCAGATCGTCATAAATACCTAAAAATCCATAACTTATGAAAGTAAATAGAATCAGAATAAGCTCAAAAATTATTGATGGGTAGTTTGTATGGGTGTATATTTCAAAAATATTAAAACTAATCACAAAAAATAATGTCAAAATTGATGTTACACCGATTACGAGTATTCCGCCTCCTACAGGAGTACCAGATTTATGACGGTGATATTTATCAAAAATTGGAGTTGGATTATCAAAAGCGTCAAGAGTTTTTTGATCAGCACGTTGAAGTTTTCTTTTATATAAAATATTGATAAACGGTACTATCAATACGAAATGAATAATAAGTGATATTAATGTTATGTAGATGTAAAGTGCCATAAAATTCAATTATTTAATAGATCTTAGAAAGTAAAATATTTTCGGAAGAAAGATTAAACACGCTACTGCAAATGCACCTATTGAAAAGATGAGCATTGAAGCTGCCGAAACATCTTTTGATATTTTAATATTCTCATTGTAATTCAAATCAATTGCATCACCCATTTTCTCAATTGCTGTATTTATTACTTCAATAATCAAACCAATATACGTTGTGATAAGAACTGCGATCCACTCAACGTATGAGATCTTGAATAAAAATCCGCCGAGTATACTCAAAAAAATTAGTAAAAAGTGTATTTTGAAGTTTGACTGGGTTTTAAACGACCAAGTTAGTCCATCCCAAGCATGTCCGATTGAGTCTGCATGTTTTTGGATCATGAAATAATTTCAAGTAATAACTTAGATGTTTTAATCGGATCGTGCCTCAATACGCTTCTTGTCAATTTGTCAGATAGGTTTTTTTCTATTTGAGTACGATTTATTACATCACCTTCAATAATCGTACCTTCAAAACTATCACTTCGCAAGTTATTTTCTACAGTTTTTTCATCATGATCTTCATACCAATCGATGATTGATGATGAAATGCTTCCATTATTTGCAATTACGTAATCAGGTTTTCGACCTATATAGCGATCTAAATCATTAATAAAATCTGAAGCCATATAGTTTGATGTTTGCCCTGCTTTAGTCATAAGATTTAAATTATATATAATTTTTGCTTTAGATTTTTTTATACGCCCTGCAATATCATCAACCAACAAAACTGGAATAATACTCGTATAAAGATCGCCCGGACCAATAATAATGAAGTCAGACTCATCGATTCTCTCAACTGCTCGTAGATTCACATCTACTATAGGTTCTAAAAATGCCCTTTTTATACGTGTCCGCTCAGAATTATTTTCATCAATATTCCCCTCGCCTTTTATGATCTGACCACTCTCATATTCGACACAGAGATGAGTTTTTCCATACGTGACTGGGATAACTTTTCCTTTTGTAGCAAGCACGTAACTTGCCGTGTCAATAACAGTGTCATAGTCATCACAGACTTTTTCCAGAGCTGAGATAAAAATATTTCCGAAATTATGCCCTTGCAAATCTCCGTTTTCAAATCTATATAAGAAGAGCTTTCTCCAAAGTTCAGGGGCTGAAGATAAGGCTACCAAACATTGACGGAGATCACCCGGTGGAAGAACTCCGAGCTGATCTCGCAATCTTCCGGTAGATCCACCAGAATCCATCATTGTTACAATTGCAGCTAGATCAACATCATGCTCTTTAAGTTCAGATAAAACAACAAAAGATCCCGTGCCTCCTCCAATGACTGTTACTTTCTTCATAACCTATATAATTATTCAATAATAGTGACTAGCCATATTGTACCACTCCCATAAATCAATTCATGTATAATGAAAAATTATGAAGCCACTTGTTGTAATTCTTGCTGGAGGAATTGGGAAAACCTTCTCGCCACTTAAAATCAACAAAACCCTTCTTCCGATATTTGGGAAACCCATTTTGCAACACGTTATCGAGATGGTTGAAACTGCGGATTTTCATGAAGCTCTGATCGTCACTAATCCTGAAAATGAATTATGGCTCTCGACATATCAGCCATTTAATATCACGCTTCAAACAATTGTCGCTAATCCGCGTGGTATGGGAGATGCATTGTTGCAAGCTAGGGAAAGTATAGGATCTCGCCCTATTTTGATAATCAATGCGGTTGATATGGTTGAACCATCTTTTTTAAAAACTTTGATGAAGCCTATTCAAAATAGTTACGGATTTATTACTGGCCTAAAGATAAAACGAAATATTTCAGCCGGGTATATCAAAGAAAATAATGGAAAAGCAATTGGAATTGTTGAAAAACCGACTCCAGGAAATGAGCCAAGCGATATGGTCAATCTTATTTTTCATTATTTTAGTGAACCTGAGGATTTATTTACGATAATGAATAAAATCCCTACATCAGACGACCAATATGAAAAGGCGTTAACTGAATTGATGGCACAACGCACGATCGATATCGTCCCATATAATGGTTCTTGGAGCAAGCTAAAATACCCTCATCACGTACTTGATATGATGAATTTGTTTCTGAAAATGAATAAAGTAAATTCAGTTGCAAGAAGCGCTATAGTATCTCCTCATGCAGTTCTTGACGGATTTATCATCATTGATGAAAATGCCAGAATAGATGCAGGAGCTATTATCAGAGGTCCTGCATATATCGGAAAAAATGTTAAAATCGGTAGCCACACACTGATTAGACAGTCGGTAATTGAAGAGGGCTCAATAATAGGCTTCGGATCGGAGGTTGCTAGAAGTTATATCGGCCCAAGGAGTAAACTTCATCACAACTTTGTTGGAGACTCTGTTTTTGAGAGTGATATTAACCCGAGCTGGGGAACTACATTTGCAAACTGGAGAATTGATGGCAATAATCCAAGATTATTACTTCCAAATTGTAGTATTGAAACCGATGGTAAAAAGCTAGGATCGATAATTGCAAAAAATGTCTTCTTCGGGGTAAATTGTGCAGTGATGCCAGGGGTAACTATCGGAGCAGGCGCAAAGATTTATCCCCATAAAGTGATCGCTGTAGCAGTTTGTGAAAACGAAGTTGTTAAGTGAGATTACCCTTCAAATAAAAATATTTAAATACCTAAAACAAATATATCAATATTAGTCGAAATATATCATAATTAGCAATTAAACGTCCTATTCTGACCCTTCCAAAGTTTTGATTCGGATAGCTTATACTCATTTGACATAGACCTATAAAAAAGGGACTATCCCGTTTCGGGATAGTCCCGAAACGGGATAGTCCCTATATGTAGACCGCCGTGAAAGGACGAATATGGATTGCCAACTTCAGATTGCTGAAATGCACGAACTTAGGTCCCAGTACGAAGTACAACACGTAAACAATAAAATACCCAATAAAATTCACGTGGAGCTTTAATCTGAATAACTCAAATCTTCTTAATATCCCCTCCAAGTTTACAGACTTTTTTTACAAAATCCTCATAACCACGCTCGATATGGTGGACTCCTTTGACATACGAGGTTCCTTGGGCAATAAGAGCTGCAATAGCAAGAGTAGCTCCAGCTCGAAGATCTAAAACTGTCATAACTCCTCCGTGAAGCTTTTGTGGTCCAGTAATTTGAATTGTTTGATTGTAAACTTTCGTAGAATTATACTGAAAATCATAATGACTGTCGTGATTGACAACTTGATATTCAACATACTCAATTATTGCCCCTAGTCTTCGAAGTTCAGAAACATAGCTAAATCTACTTTCAAATATTCGCTCGTGTATCACTGACTCTCCCACAGCTTGAGTCATAATAACAGCAAGAAGCGGTTGCCAATCTGTCAGAAATCCAGGAAATGGCGCTGTCTCAATATTAACAGGGATAAGTTTCATTCCGCCAAAAAACCTCCATATCCCAGATGATATTCTTTCAACACCAGCCCCCATTGATTCTAATGTATTTACAAAATTTTTAATAAAATGGTCTGGAATTTGACCGATAGTAACATCTCCTCCTGACGCAATTGCCAAAGTTGCATATGTTGCCGCCTCAACACGGTCTGATGAAATTCTAAATGGTTTTTTTTGGACTAATTTCTTGACACCCTTAACTACAATAGATTTTCCTGATCGAGAAATATTCGCTCCTCCCTCGTTCAAAAAAGATATCAGATCGTCAACTTCAGGCTCCTGAGCAGAATTTTCTATCACCACAGAACCTTCACAAAAGATAGACATCATTATCATCATCTCAGTTCCAGTATGTGATGATTTTACAAATGAAAACTTGCCAGTTGGTTTCTTAGACATTTTCGCATTATAATAACCAGTTTCAGAATGATAAGTAATCTTGATTCCGAGGGCTTCAAGCCCCTGAATAATTCTATCTATCGACCGGGCTCCAAGTCGACAACCACCTGGATTTGGTATAGACGCTTTACCGAACCGATAAAGAAGAGGAGCAAAAAGAAGAAATGACACTCTGATTTTGGAAGCATGAAGCATGTCTACCTGGTTTGGCGATAGCGAACTTGAATCGATCGTAACTGTATTTTCAAAGTACGATATGTCGACTTCAAGAAGCCTCAAAAGATGAATTAATTCAGTGATGTCTGCAATTTGGGGGATATTTTTAAGGACCACTTTACTATCAAAAAGAAGTGCGGCAATAAGAACTTTAAGCGCAATATTCTTCGCACCAGACAAGCTTACCTTTCCAATTAACTTATTTCCTCCAATAATTGAGTAAGCATCTTCCATATTTGCATTATATAACCCGTACTTCAAATTTTAATCTTACTTTGTACTTTTTTAAAACTTTACTTTCAATTTTGTTAACCAATTTTGTCAAATCAGAAGCATTTCCATTTCCAACATTCTCAATAAAATTTGCATGTTTATTTGAAATCTGAAAACTACCAATCCTAACCCCTTTCAAACCAACTTCATCAATTAAGTACCCAGCAGACCTACTTGGAAGATTGTACTTTTTCTGCTCTTTCTCTGAAATATTTTGGAAAAAGCATCCACCAGTTGCCACTCCGTGCGGTTGAGTTTCGTGACGATAATTCTGAACCTGCTTTGCTCGTTGTTCTAGCTCGTAAACATCATGTTTCATCAGCCTAAATACTCCATGAAGAAAGACTTCTTTAGTGTCTTGTAGCTTGCTGTAATCGTAGGAAAAACTGAAGTAATCACGGCTTTCGATCCTCACTTCGCCCTCTCGATCAATAATCGTACCGATGAGCAAACTGTCACCAACATATGATAGTGGATCGGTCCATTTTGAATTCATGTAAATTGCCCCACCCATTGTTCCAGGCAAGCCCCTCTGGTACTCAAATCCAGACCATCCTCTTTTGATCGTCTCGGTTACAATCTGACTCATCGGATTACCAGAGCCAATTGTCACGTCAACGTAATTATCAGCCTCATGCTCAATTTTAAACAGTCTTAATGAATTTTTTAATACTACCCCTTCAATGAGATCGCTCATTACAGCAATATTTGAACCTCCCCCGATGACATGATATGGAATATTAAATTTATCAATTACTTTCAATGCTTTCATCCAATCATCTATCGACTCAGGCTCAAAGTAATACTCAGCCATCGTCTTCATTTTCATCGTTAAATATGACGAAAGATCTTTACGATATTCCAACTTATCTCCCAAATATTTTCTCAATATATTTAAAGTATCCATTTTTAACAATTCAACAATCTAACAATTCAACAATCTCACTTTTCATCTTATAAACATCCCCAGCTCCCATTGTACAGATAATATCTCCCATCTGTAAAATTTCAGATAATTTTTTAATTGCTTCTTTTTCAGATTCAACAGCATAAACATGCACGTTTCCCGACTCGATAGATTTTTTTTCAAGCATTCTAGATGAAACACCTGAATCATCGGTAACTTCCCTTGCCGATTTAAAGATCGGTAAAAGAATAATTTGCTCTACTTTTTTGAACGATTTAACAAATTCTGCCATCAATTCGCGAGTTCGCAGATAGGTATGTGGTTGAAAAATAATCACCAATCGTGACTGAGGATAACGACTTTTAAAAGCTGCAATTGTTGCCTCAATTTCTTTAGGATGATGCGCATAATCGTCAAAAACTTTATAACCATTAACAGATACAACAAGTTCAAAACGTCTTTTTGCACCAGTAAATCCCACAATTAAGTTAGCAATATCGTCAATCTTAAATCCAAGAATTAACAACATTGAAATAGCCCCCAATATATTCAAAACATTTTTTTCTCCGAAAATAGAGGCAGTGATTTTCTTTCCTTTAATATTATAACTTGGACTGTTAATTGTGAATCTAGTTGAGTCATGATCTGAAATAATCTCTTCAGCCCAAATATCATTTTTGGCATCAAATCCATAAGTGATAAACAAATTTTTTTCAATATTATCAAAAAGCTTCAAAAGGCGCGTATCATCTCCACAAATCGCAATTCGTGGATCAGATTTTATTGAATTTACAACGTTTGCTATAAATTTACTAAAAGACTTTTCGACATCTTCAAAAGTCTTATAAATATCAGGGTGATCGTGATCGATATTTGTGATTATCGCATAGTCTGGAAACAATTTAAGAAACTTTGGAGTAATGTCTTCAGGTGGATTCATCCCGTACTCATCAGCTTCCACGACAAAAAAGTTTTTACCCTTGTATTTGCCACCTGGAATATTATTAAACGTTGGAACGCCAATAAGATGGCTGGAGTCGATTTTAAGTTTTATAAATAAATATGCCAAAAGTGATGATGTAGTGGTCTTTCCATGACAACCAGCTACTGCAATAGTGTTTGAAAACATAGTGGACAATTTGCCGATGAGTACTGCTTGATGAATAATTTCAATTCCTCTTTTTTTCGCTTCAACAACCTGTGGATTTTTAATTCCTTCATGAGAAGCTGCATAAACCACTAAATCAATGTCGTCTGGTAGTTTATCACCTGAAAAATCATTAATAATCTTAATACCTAAATCCAAAAGCGTACTTTCTGTAATGAATTCTGAAGAAAGATCAGAGCCTGCCACTTCCTTTCCGAGTTGAGTAAAAATTCGTGCAAGGTTAGCCATCGCGACACCCTTAATTCCAACAAAGAAGATTTTTTTGTATGACTCAAACATTTAGCTAATTTTATCTTATTTCTGCTTATTATTCATCCTAAACTCAATAATCTAAATTGTAAATTTAAAAAGTGAAATTATGAATAAATTTCTAACTCATAAATTTTAATTTAACGTATGAGATCATCTCTCCAATTATACCACCATCTCGTCGATACGACCAAAATTTATTACTTTGGCAAGATGTACAAAAAAATCCACGGTCAATGTTAGAGGGCAATAATCCAGTACGAAGCAAACTTATGTAATTTGCTCGCATTAGGTTGATTTTGAAACTATCGACAACGGAGCTCCCAAAATTACTTTTATATCTACTTGCAATGTTGTCAGACACCTCATAACAACAGGTGCCAATAGCTGGACCAATTGCAACTTTAATATCACCAACTTTTGATCCCAATGATATAAATTTACTAATCATAATTTCTGAAATATTTGAGAGTGTTCCTTTCCACCCACCATGAGTTATTCCAATAATGCCTTTGGTCGAATCAGAATATATTATCGGAACACAGTCGGCAGTCATCACTGACAAAGTAATGTTTGGAATATTTGTAATGAGGCCATCTGCGTTTGGTGGACTTTGAGAATATTCTTTTGCCAACCCGGTCGAATTTATATGTTCAATAGTAGTTCCGTGAGTTTGATATGGTTGTATGAAACTACGCAAATTTTTTTTAGCATCGCCGTATGCTTTTGTTCCAAAGCCATGAATCGTATTTTGATCAAATAAAGAAGATTTGAATTGATATTGTTCAAATTTATACATCAGAGTGCATTATTATATTCTTCACATTTGAAACTTCACTCCAAGGATATTCTTTACCATTTCTATTTAAACTTCTCTCGTGACCCTTTCCAGTGAGGAGAATGACATCCTTGGGCTTTGCAATGCTAATCGCTTTTTTGATGGCATCATAACGGTCTATTATGATGGTATATTTATTATTCTTATCGCCAAAACTATTTGCGTTTTCAGATTTGAAGCCTTCTTCTTCGAGTCCGACTGCAATGCCTTGAGCAATTTTTACAGGATCCTCAGTGCGGTAATCCTCCTCAGTCAAAATGACAAGATCGGCCACTTTACCACTTTCACGACCCATAATTGGTCTTTTCAAATCATCTCGGAATGCGGCGGCCGAAAATACATGTATCAGGCGGCCGCCGCCATACATTTCACGTACTGCTGTCAAAGCCTCTCTGATTGAAGCTGGCGTGTGTGCAAAGTCTACGATTACTGAAAACTCATTCGAATAAACAATTTCCATCCTTCCCTCAGGCATCTTAAAACTTTTCATAGCAGAAATAATCTCATTTTTAGAAAGTCCCAGTTTGACGGCAACAGTGTATGCGGCTAAATAATTATATTTATTAAACTTTGCAACTGGAAAATCTAAAACTGTTGATACATCAAGATTGTAATCTGCCTTATTAATTAGGCCATATGTGAGAACTACTTTCCCAGAATTAATATGTGATTTTAGCGCTTCAAAAGAATTGTCATCGGCGTTTATTACTGCAGTTTCAGATTGATTTAGCAATCTGCATTTTGTCAAAAGATAGTCTTTCATTGTAACGTGATACTGCAGGTGTTCATGAGATATATTTGTCATAACTCCGTAAAGATACTTCACTCCGAAAACACGATTCTGATCTAATGCATGTGAAGTCGTTTCCATTATGAAATACTCGTCGTCAGCATCAACTGCTTTTCGAAGAAACCTTTGGACTTGAATTGAATTTGGTGTCGTTACATGGAAACCAGTATCAAATGTTTCCTTTCCAATTTTAGCAGAAACTGTGGTCAAGACAGACGATTTTTTTCCTGACTTAGAAATAATGTGATGAAGTAAAGCGGATGTAGTTGTTTTGCCATCAGTTCCAGTAATTCCAATAACTTTAATACTTCTACTTGGAAAACCGTAGTACACGTTCGCAACCACCGCGACTAACAAGTGGTATATATTCTTCAACTTTTGGAAGGCTCTTTTCATTCTGGAGTAAATTATACCGCATTTCTAATATCACTGAGGTTGCACATTAAAGTGAACTAAAAGCTCACTCGCTATATCAAAAAATAAAGGCGCTGCAGTTTCTGAGCCCCATTCGGAAGTCTTTGGCTGATCGATAACGACTAACATTAGGAATTCAGGTTCGTCTGCAGGTGCAAATCCGATAAATGAAGCAATAGTTTTTGAAGCATCATAAGTTCCACTAACCGCAATCTGCGCCGTTCCGGTCTTACCTCCAAATGTAAACCCTTCAGGAATTTTCCATGTTGCTTCGGCATTATTCACCACCGAAACAAGAATTTTTTTCATCGTGTCTGAGGTTTTCTTACTCAATACCTGTTCCTGAATTTTTGGTTCACGAATTTTTTTAATACCATCTTCGATAACTTCTCGAACAATATATGGCCTCATAAGATATCCACCATTTATAACAGATCCAAATGCACGTACTAACTGCATACCAGTCAAAGAAATTCCTTGACCAAATGAAAATGTAGCGGCATCTATTGGATACCACTCTTCAATAGATTTGACTTGACCTGTTACCTCGCCCTGAAGATCGACTTCGGTATATGATCCAAATCCATACTTTTTAATATATTTGAATAAATTTTCTTTGCCCAAAGTTTCGCCAACATAAACCATGCCCACATTTGACGATTTTTCAAGAATTCGCTGTATCGAAATTTTTCCTTCGTACTTATCATTCCAATTACTAATTGAGTATTCCCCTATTTTTATAGAACCTTTCTCGTTGTATATATCATTTGGCTTGAGCTTTTTCTCTTCAATAGCTGCTGCAACAACAAGTGGTTTAAAAGTAGAGCCTGGTTCATATTCACTAGATATTAGCCAATTTGAAAAATCTGAATTCTTAAAATCGTAGTACTCACTTGGATCAAAATCAGGGATGCACACAAGTCCAAGAATTTCCATAGTTTGTGGTTTGACGACTATCACACAACCTGATTTTGCTTGAAACTTTTCAACTCCTTTTTTTAAATGTTCTTTTATGATGTGTTGAACTGATTTGTCAATTGTTAAAACTAAATCACGACCATTTTCAGCATCAACCCTTTCTTGATTACCAATAAAAATAGTTTTTCCAAACATATCACGCTCTGACTTTAATACACCCGGAAAACCAGACAAGTCTTTGTCATAATAACCTTCAACTCCAAAATATCCAATACTTTCACCCTCTTTATTTTTTCCTAGAAAACCTGTTAAATGGGCAGCAAGGGATGCTTCAGGATAAAATCTTTCCTGTGTAGGCTCAAAACCCAACATTTCTAGATCTAGCTTTTCAAGTTTCTCTTTCGTTTCTTTTGAAATATTTCTCTCTACAGCAACCCAATCTTTTGACATGTCAATACGTGCTGAAAGCGTCGCCTCATCCATTTTAAGTTCCGTACTTAGCAGTTTTACAAGATAGTCTTGATTTTTAATTTTTTTTGGTTCAGCATATAATAAATATTTTGTCTGATTGATCGCTAACGGTTCATAATTTCGATCAAGAATTCGACCACGATTTGGATGAATTTTTGAAGTAGTAGTATAATCTGCAGAATAAAATTCAGGCGATATAGCTTGAATGTAAAATAAACGCAGTGTGATTGCTACAAAACCTATTATGAAGAACATAAAGATTACGCGAAGATTATTCATACGTTATTATACCTACTTTAAAGCATATCTAGGTCGCTGTGAATATATTGGTTCATTATATTTACCGTACTTTAGCACAGCAGCATGTGATGCAATTATCGTGTATGACTCTAATTTGTAGATCTGTTGTTCTATTTCATCATTCTCATCCTTTAGTACACCAAGTTCATTCTCATAATACGTAATATCGTCACTTAATCTAATCCCTTTAATAAATAAAGTTATATTAATTCCAATTAAGATCAGAACTATAATGAGCGCTATTGAATTAAGTGATTTTTTCATAATTTCGTAAATACTCTAAGCGTTGCCGACCTCTCAAATTTGAAAAGCTTTCGAGAAGATGATACTGAATTTCGAATATAGTTTATTTGCGCTTTGTGGTCTCTTGCGAATTTTTTAACTAAGCGATCTTCAATTGAGTGAAATGTAATAATGACGATTCGACCTCCACTTTTAACAATTTTTATCGCTCCCGTCAGCCCCTTGGTAATTGCACCAAGCTCATTATTTATGACCATTCTGAGTGCTTGAAAAACTCTAGCGTAGGTTTTTTGACGATCTCGCAAGTCGCTATATGGCATTGCTTCATCAAGTACTTTTAATAAATCTGAAACTTTTTCAAATTTATTAGAACTACGAAATCTAAGGATATTGTCAACAATTTTTTGAGAATAAACATCTTCAGAATATTTCATAATATCTTCAAGAAGTGATTCACCATCTGTACTATGGAGATACTCTGCAACTGTTTGACCCCTATTACTCATCCGCATGTCTAAAGGATCGTCTTGAGAGCGATATGAAAATCCTCTATTTCCTTCTTTTAGTTGAACCATAGAAAGTCCAAAGTCAAACAAAACTCCATCGATTGGTAAAGTTATGTTTTCTTTAGCAATTTTCTCTAAATCGGCAAAGCTACCATTTATAATGGTAATATTCCCGTTATATTTTTTGACCTGATCAGGATCTATTTCGATTCCCAAAACAATACCACCCAATGACTTTATTTCTTCTGAGTGACCTCCTTGGCCAAAAGTTGCATCAATGAAGACTTTTCCTTTAGAAATATTAAGCGCTTCCATAACTTCATTTTTAAAGACAGATGTGTGCATATTACTTTTCCTCCGAACTAATTTCTTTAATATAAAGTTCCCATCGATCCAAACTCCATATTTCAAAATGATCCCCCACCCCAGCTATAACAACTTTTTTCAAAATAGAAGAAAATAATCTCAAGCCACGAGGTAAGACAATTCGACCTTGTTCGTCAATATCTATATATACTGTTGAAGAAAAAAGTATTCTCCTTTTCTCAATTTCTTCCTTTTCAAGAAGCGATACGTCAAGAAGCGAGTTTGCACGATTTTCCCAATCACGTTTATCATATCCGGCTAAACACGATCCAAAACCTTTTGTGATGATCACAGAGCCTCCGGTAAGACCATCTCTAATTTTTTTTGGTAGAGCAACACGACCACCAGTGGTAATTGAAACTATGTATTCACCATAAAACACCATATTTAACCATTATTCTCCAATAATGATCAAAAGTCAAGAAGAAATACAATAAATAAACTAGAACTTTTAATTAATCGATCATCTATAATAGAGTTTAAGCAATAAATATGAATAAGATTTTCAAAAAAACAAAAGATTTTATTTTTACCCAGCAAACAAGCATGTTGTCGTCTACGCTCATTCTTGCGGGGATGATGATTCTGTCTCGAATTGGTGGATTTATACGTTATCGAATCCTTGGAGAATACTTCTCTCCAGATCAATTAGACATCTTTTATGCAGCATTTCGAATTCCAGACCTAGTATTTGAGATTTTAATAAATGGAGCCCTGAGCACAACATTTATTCCATTTTATATTGAGTATCAAAAACGTAAATCAGAACAAAACACAGTTATTTCATCGATTATCAATATCGTAACCCTTGTTCTAGCTGGATTCATAATCCTTTTAGTAATTTTGATGCCATTATTAATCAACATTATCGCTCCAGGTTTTGACCCAGAAAAAACAAAAATTCTCGTGATGTATTCTAGAATTTTACTCATCGGACAACTTCCGTTTCTAGTACTCGGCAACTTTCTTACTGCGATAAGCCAAGCAAAAAAATCTTTTCTTCTTCCTGCGCTTGCGCCTATTGTCTATAACATCGCAATTATCGTGTTAATAATTTTTTTCTCAAGCTCCCTTCATCTTATGGCGCCGATCCTAGGTGTTGTGATCGGCGCCACACTTTTTTTTATGATTCAAATTCCCGTTTTTACGATATCTCAATTCCGATATAAATTCGTTCTTGGATATTTTAACGAAGCCTGGCGCTTCTTTAGAACTGCAATACCTAGAATCCTAACTATCATAGTTGCAGAGATTGATGCAACTATCGATCTTACACTTGCTACTCTACTTGGCCCTGGATCTTACACGATTTTTTATCTTGCTCAAAGATTACAACTGCTACCAGTGTCAGTTGTTGGAATGGCTTTTGGCCAAGCATCCTTACCATACCTAAGCGACATGTATCAAGAAAAAAGATTCAAAGAGTTTAAAAATATTATCGTCGATTCAATTTTAAATATGTTTTTTTTCATGATTCCAGCCGCTGCCTTTATGATTGTGACCAGAACTCCGATGGTAAGATTGTTTTTTGGAGGTGGAAAATTTGACTGGGATGCAACAGTTATGACGGCGCTAACTTTTTCATACTTTGCGCTTTCTCTTCCTCTTCACGCGATATATTATTTTTTGACAAGATGTTTTTATGCAGTATTTGACACAAAAACTCCTTTTTACATAAGCGCAGGCTCTATCGCTCTAAACGCAGGTCTAAGCATACTATTCACTCTTTTCCTTAAGCTTCCTATTTGGTCTCTAGCACTTTCTTTCTCGCTAACAATGTCAGTAAGAACAATTCTTCTTTTAGTCGTTCTTCACAAAAAAATTGGCGGATATGAAATCTTAACATTGCTAAAAGATACTTTTAAGATTACAGTTGCCACATTTAACACTTCCATTTTGACCTACTTTCTCTTGAGGTTACTTGATGGATTAATTTTAGATACAACACGTACTATAAATGTTTTTTACCTCCTTACTATAGGTTTTATCTTTTTTTCAACAGTTTACCTATTTCTCAGTTGGCTGTTCGGAATCAAAGAGCTATATATTTTGACTAAAATGTTGGTTAAAGTTCGTGAATATCGAAATAAGATACTTGAAGTTTATCAAGGAGTGGATTAATTTTTTTTACTGAATATATGAATAATGAAATCAAACATCAACTCGCAATTGACGCAATCAAAAAAAAACTAAAAGGTAAATCCTTAAATTACAATGAGGTTTTCTCGATCATGGATGAAATTTCACATGATAGACTCGGAGATATCTTAACGACGTATTTTGCAGCATCCGGTTTTACTTCAGGCTTTTCATCACTCGAGCTATATTACCTAACCAAGGCAATGGTTGACACTGGAGAAGTAATGAAATTCAAAGGAATAGTAGCAGACAAACACTCAATTGGTGGGATTGCAGGCACTAGAACGAGTATGATCGTAGTTCCAATAATTGTAGCGGCAGGATTTACAATGCCTAAAACCTCGTCTCGTGCAATCACCTCACCGGCTGGAACGGCAGACGTTATGGAAGTATTGGCAAAAGTCGACTTAACTCCAGAACACATAAAAAAAATAGTTGATAAAGTTGGTGGATGCATAATTTGGGGAGGTCATCTGGGAATTGCACCAGCCGATGACGTTATTATTCAAGTCGAAGAAGAGCTTTCGTTTGAGTCATATGATAAGTTCATAGTTTCGATTATGGCTAAAAAAATTGCAATGTCCGCTACACATTTAGTTCTAGATATTCCAGTTGGGCCTACTATGAAAGTTAAAACTGAAAAAGACGCACAACTTGTTAAACAAAAATTCGAAGAGTTAGCTCATAAATTTGAGATTGTAGTCGAAGTTGATATTAACCACACATTTGAGCCTGCAGGTTACGGCATAGGCCCTGCGCTTGAAGCAATAGATATCTTAAAGGTACTTGAACAAGATCAAACTCGTCCAATTGAGCTTGAGAAAAGATCGCTTCGTATTGCATCTAAGCTTTTAAATCTTTGTTACAAAACAAGTGGCATCGATAAAGATGGCATGACTGAGGCATCCAGAATATTACAAACTGGCGCAGCACTGGTAAAATTTAAAGATATAATTGAGCTGCAGCAAGGCGACAGAAATGTTACATCAAAAAAAATAAGGTATGGAAAATTCTCAAAAAAAGACTTATCTCCTACTTCTGGTAAAATTAAGCGTATAAATAACTACAATCTCAATGCAGTTACAAAAATTCTTGGGGCTCCAAAAGATAAATATGCTGGGATTGTGTTAAATAAAAGACGTGGAGATGAAATAAACAAAGGGGAACTAAAGATGACTCTTTTTTCAACTGATGAAAAAAACATTCATGAGGCAGTTGAAACTCTTATAACTTTTCCGGTATATGAGATAAGTTAATATTTAATACAGTGTTATGAAAAAAATACATATTCTTTTTCTGATTTTAATATTTATTGGTATTGCCAGTTTAACAATTTATCGAGAAGGAACTTTGCCTGTACAAAAAAATACTGATGAAGAAATTTCATTTGTAATTGAGCCTGGAGAAAATCTTGACACAATAATAAATAACCTTTCAAAAAATGATCTGATTCGTAGCCGCTTAGCCTTTTATCTTGTTGTAAAACAACTTGGTATCGAACGGGAAATTCAGGCCGGTCAATATCAACTGAAACAATCAATGAGTGCGAGCGAGATTGCAAGTAAACTCACAGTTGGTAGGAGCGATACAGAGGTCACTGTTCCTGAAGGACTTAGGAAGGAAGAGATTGCAGAGATTATGTCTAATAAATTTGGCATTTCTGAAACTGAATTCAATCAGCTAGCAAAAGAAGGACACCTTTTTCCTGAAACTTATCAAATTTCTTCAAACCCAACAGCTGAACAAATTATTGAAGTAATGGAAAATACATTTGATCAAAGATACACTACAGATATTACTGCTGCTGCAGAAGCTAATAAATTATCAAAGGATGAAGTTGTTGTTTTGGCATCAATTGTCGAACGTGAAGCAAAATACCCCGAGGATCGTAGCGAAATAGCAAGCATTTTGCTTCGAAGATATCGAGAAGACCACCCTCTTCAAATTGACGCAACTGTACAATATGCACTTGGATACCAAGCAAATGAAAAACGTTGGTGGAAAAGCACGACTACATTTGCAGATCTGGAATACGACTCTCCTTACAACACCTATAAATACCCTGGCCTACCACCTGAGCCGATTTGTAATCCTGGTATTGCAGCAATTGAAGCCGTGGTGAATGCCAATGAGAACACTCCGTATCAGTTTTATTTATCAGATGACGCGGGTCACACTTATTACTCAAAAACTTACGAAGAACACCAGGCGAAAATTGAGAAGTATTTATAGTGGAGTATTGAATAAATTACAATTCTCCACGTAATCCATTTAGCGCTGTGTCGATATCACCTTTCCCAACATTAAGAATCATCAAATCGAATAAATCTTTTGGTCTCAATTCTCTAAAGTGAAAAATTTTACTCGCATAAAGAATTGGGGGATTTAGAACAAAAACATTGAATCCGCTCTCGGTTAATGGCACCTGTAAAAATGATCTCTGTAGGTAGCGGAGTCCATTATCGGTAAAGGGTATATTCCTGTCACAAAACCACCTCTTAGGATCGTGAATATCGCACAAATTAAATTTTTGACTTTTAATTGCACGATTATCTTCTTCGTCAAATATTAATAAATCGACATCGTTTGGGGCTAAACGTTTATTTGGGTTAAGAAGAGAGATTGCCGCTCCTCCTTCAATAATGTAGTTTGGTCCATATTCAGTTAACTTCTGAGGACAACGAATCAATAATTCATCTAAACACACCATCCATGGTAATCCTAGCACAACGTCTACTGTTTTTAATGTGACAACAGTGGCAGATTCTGTCATAGATAAGCAACATTATACTACAGGTTGTTTTGAATACTTTATTAAGATTGCGTCTATTCCTCCATATCCTGTTGAAATCTTTCTTTAATGATCTCTCTTGGTTTTGAACCTTGGGCAACAGTGACATATCCCTCTTCTTCAAGCTCATCAAGAATTCGTGCCGCACGTGCGTAGCCTACTCGTAATTTTCTTTGAAGGAGAGATGCTGAAGCTTTATCAGCTTGGGCAAGAAGAGCGATCGCATCGTTAAAATACTCATCGCGATTTTCTCCCCCACCTCCACCTAAGCCTGAAGCTCCACCAATTTTTATTTTGTCATCTTCTGTAATTTCATCCGTGTATTGTACAACTGGAACTTGAGATTTTAGAAATTTGACGACATCCCCTACTTCTTGTTCGGTCAAAAATGGCCCTTGAATACGTCTTGGCTTTGCCTGATCGGGTGGAAGGTAAAACATATCTCCACGTCCTAGGAGCTTTTCAGCGCCTGGCATATCTATAATGACTCTGGAGTCAACCATAGAAGAAACATTAAATGCAAGCCTACTTGGAATATTTGCCTTCATAAGACCCGTTATAACATCAACAGATGGCCTCTGAGTAGTCAGAACCAAATGAATTCCTACAGCACGAGCTTTTTGAGCAATACGAGTAATCATATTTTCGACGTCATTTGCCGCATACATCATAAGGTCTGCTAGTTCGTCGATAACAAAAATGATATACGGCTTTGACTCGATTTCTTCGATTTTATTGTAACTCTCAAGATTTCTTACTCCAGCTTTTGCTAAAATTTTGTAGCGTGCTTCCATCTCTCCAACACACCAACGCAGAGCTGAGACAACTTTAGCAGGATCTGTAATGACATCTGTCAATAAATGAGGCGATCCGTTGTACTGAACCATTTCTACTTGTTTTGGATCGACTAAAATCATCCGAAGTTCGTCAGGTCTTGTGCGCATCATAAGTGTTGTAATCCAAGCATTCAACATCACAGACTTTCCAGAACCTGTAGTCCCAGCAATCAGAACATGGGGCATATTTGAAATACTTGCAGTCAAGGAAGTACCACCGACATCAAGGCCCAGAGGAACAATGAGCGGATCTCCACCTTTTTTGGAAAGTGGACCTTCACTCATGAGTTGTCGCAATGTAACAAGTTGTGGTCTCTTATTTGGAATCTCAATTCCAACAAGTGATCTTCCAGGAATTGGAGCTTCAATACGTATCATTCCAGTCGGTGCCGCTAGTGCAAGTGCCAGATCATTTGCTAAAGTAGTAATTTTTGAAAGCTTTGTTCCCATTGTTATCTCAATCGCATACTGGGTCACAGTCGGACCATAGTTCACCTCAACGACACGCGTCCTCATCCCAAAGCTATCGAGAGTTTTTTCAATAATATGCGCATTTTCTTTCACGTCTCCACGATCCGCATCTGTTTGTTTAACAGTATTCAAGAGAGTATTTGGAGGATAAACCCAAGTAGAAGATGTACTCTGAACTACTGGTTTGATCGAAAGATTATCTGCTGAAAATGCAGTACTAGCAGAATTTGAAGCTTTATTTTGAGAAATTGGTTGCGGATTCACTGCGACTGGTTTGTTTAAAATTGCCTGATCACGAATAAAGTCAGATGTTGCATCTTTAGATTTGTCTTTATTATTTTTGAGTTTTGGTTTAACACTGGAAATCTTCTTAATTACAAAAATTAGAGGTTTAAAAAATGACACAAACGTCAATAAAATTATATCAATTGAGGTATCAAGAAATAATATCAATCCAATAACAAAACCTACAATAAGAATTGATAATGCTCCCATAGCTGAAAAATCCGAGATTAAATTATCAAAAATCGCTTTTCCAACAAAACCCGATCGAAACAGACCAAGAAGTGAAATAATGAGGATTATCGATCCCAAAGTGACATGAAACTGGATAAATTTTAGTTTTTTTGAATTGAATAGGTGCCCTGCTAATAGCATTATTATAAATGGCATGAATATCGACAGTCCTCCAAACATAAATAATAATTGGTCATTAATTCGCGCAAGAACATACGCGTCTGGCCTTGGTGACAAGAGTTGTGAAAACGAAGCAAGCATTATTAGACCAATCAATATCATAAAAAAGCCAATGATATTAAATATTGTCCTATTATTCACCTTAAATTTCGAGACCCACGATTTTTTTCTTCGACCCATAATATATTTATTATTTAACAAATCAATTGTACCTATCTACAGATATTCATAATCATATCACGCGCAAGGACTTGTTGTAAATACAAAAAAAGCCCCGCTAGATAAAGCGAGGCTCAATTTTATTAACAAATAATTACTAATTAACGTTTTTTTAACGTCTTGATCTGTGTCGGTCATCTCGTCGATCAGATCCATAAGACCTTCCACCTCTTGAATTTCCATCTCGGCGTGGAGGACGATCTTGAAACTGAGACTCCTCGATTACAACTGGGGTTCCATCTGGTAATTCTGTCATTTGAAGATTGATACGTCCTTGACTGTCAACTTCTAGTACTTTTACTTTAACCTTATCACCTTCCTTGACGATATCTGCTGGATCTTTGACAAAACCTGAGCTCATTTTTGAAACATGAACAAGTCCCTCCTTACCAGGCAAAAATTCAACAAATGCTCCAAAATTCATAAGTCTTTTAACTTCCCCAGAGAACTCTTCGCCTATTTCAACACTTCTTACTAAGTCCTTGATTATTTGGACAGCTTCTTCGACCTTCGCTCGATCAACTCCAGAAACTGTAACTCTTCCATCATCATCGACATTTACTTCAGTTCCAGTTTGTTCGATAATTCCACGAATCATTTTCCCTCCAGGTCCTATCACAGTGCCAATGTCCTCTTTGTCTACCTGGACTTCTTGGATTGAAGGCGCATATTTTGAAACTGACACACGTGGTGCATCGATTGCTTTATTCATGACATCGATAATTTTTAGCCTAGCTTTCTTTGCACGATCAAGAATTTCATCAATCATCACATCTGTAAGACCCATATTTTTAACATCAAGTTGTATTGCTGTAATACCTTCAGTTGTTCCAGTTACTTTAAAGTCCATTTCTCCAGAGAAATCTTCAATTCCCATAATGTCCGTCAAGATGACATATTCGTCGTCCGACTTGGACATGATGCCCATTGCAATTCCTGCTACAGGTCTTTTGATAGGGACTCCAGCATCCATGAGCGCTAGCGATGATCCGCAGGTCGAAGCCATAGAAGTCGATCCATTAGAAGTTAAAACTTCCGAAACAACTCGTATGACATAGGGAAACTCTTCCTTTGTAGGTAAAACAGGAAGTATTGCTTTTTCAGCCAATGCTCCATGACCTATCTCACGCCTTGAAGGAAATCCAACTCTTCCTACCTCACCCACTGAGTAGGGTGGAAAATTATAATGATGAATGTATCTTTTTTTCTCTTGACCTTCTGGACCTTCAATAAGCTGTTCGAGTCCCGGTGATCCTAAAGTTGCAACTGACAGCACTTGGGTATCTCCACGATGAAAAAGCCCTGTTCCATGAGTGCGAGGAAGGATTCCAACCTCAGCACCAAGTTCACGAATATCATCGATCCCACGACCATCGACTCTTTTTCCAGTCGTAGTCGTGTTAGTTCGAATCATTTCTTTTGTTAGATAGTCAATTGCACTTTCAAAATCTTTTTCAACATATTCCACTTCTTCCTTTTCTAGAATTTTTTTGATAACTTCACGGGTCATAGAGCCGTCATCATACTCGCGTGCTAGTTTATATTCGAGAATGTCTTTTAATTCTTGGTTGTATGAACCTGAAAGTAGTTTACGAAGATCGTCAGAAACTGCTTTTTCTTCGATAACTTCTTTTTCCATCCCAATTTTTTCTCGTAAGGAGTTGATAAATTTGATAAGTTTTAAGTTTTGAATCTTTGCTACTTTTATTCCTTCTTTGACAACTTCATCAGATACTTCAGATGCAGCCGCTTCAAGCATTACGACTTTGTCATTATTTGATGTTACAAATAAATCCATCGAAAAATCAGGTTTTGTTTGTTCATCAGGATTAATAATGTACTTTACTTCTGGAGCATCACCCTTCATACAAGCAATACGTGTCGCAGCAATTGGACCTTTCCAAGGTGCTGGCGAAACATGAAGAGCTGCTGAAACTGCATTGGTTGCTAGCACTTCTGGATCGTTAACTTTGTCGACAGACATAAGCGTGATAACAATCTGCACTTCTCGACGATAACTTTTAGGGAAAAATGGTCTGACTGATCGATCTATAACCCGACCAGTAAGAATCGCATCGTCTGTAGGCTTTCCTTCACGTTTTACCCATCGTGAGCCTTTAATTATTCCTCCGGCATAAAGTTTTTCATCATATACTATCTGCAATGGAAAATAATCAAGATCGTTTTTTTCACGACCGATTGTAAGGGCGACCATTACGCATGTTTCCCCCATTGAGGCAAAAACCGATGTTGTAGCTGCATGTGCTAATTTTCCAAACTGAAGTTTGAATTCTTGACCATTGACATCAATGGCTGTTTCGTACTGTTTCATAATAAAATGTTAGTTAGGAGAGTTTGAAAAAGAAGATTTGGGAGAAAATCTGAAATTCGAATACCTAAACTCAAAACAAAAAACTATTTAGCTATTTGCTTTGTATTTCGATGTTCGAATTTCAATGTTATATCCTGTTAACCTACCTCTTCGCTCGCCTAATAATTAATAAATGATAATTATTTCTTGAGTCCAAGTTCTTTGATTACAACTCCATAACGAGCTTCATCAAGTTTCTTGAGATAATTCAAAATTCGTCGACGCTTTGCAATAACTTTTAATAAACCGCGTCGAGAATGATTGTCTTTTTTGTTACCTTCCAGATGATTGGTTAAACGGTGTATTTTAAATGTAAGAAGCGCTACCTGCACTTCTGGTGAACCAGTATCTCCATCCTTTTGCGAGAACTTTTCTATTATTTCTTGTTTATTTTCTGGAAGTTTGACCTGTACCATACGTTTTGTTTTTTGAGTATAATGATGTTCTGATCTTATTGATTAAGTTGTGATTATAATTGATTTGAGGACTCGTTGCAAGCTCTATTTTTATAAAATGATTTCAAAAAGACTAATAAGATTCAAACTCAATAATCTACGATTTGTCGTAATTCTCGTCCTGTTGGTCTTTTTAACTGCAATAATCTACTTCTTTCCACCGATAAATTTATTCTTGATTGCTTTGAATATTTTAGTAATTACTTGCATTACATATCTCGCATCAGACTTTCTATCTTCAGTGAAACGTAAATACATGTTAACTTTTTTTGTATTTTCTCAACTTTGGATGATATATTTTGTAGGAATAGATGTTATCAATACATTACTATTAATTTCATTTATAATAGTTGCTGCAAAGCTTCTTCCAAATAAATCACATGACAAATAAATATATTACCACCACAATTCCTTACGTAAATGCCGATCCTCATATCGGTTTTGCACTTGAAATCGTCCAAGCTGACACTTGGGCTCGTGCTCAAAATCTTAGTGGAAACTCAGTCGTTTTCAATACCGGCACCGATGAACATGGCGCAAAGATTTACGAGAAGGCACAAACCGAAAATAAAGATACTCAAGATTACGTTGATGAATACGCTGTAAAATTTGGTAATTTAAAACCAGCATTAAATCTCAGTTACACAAACTTCATCAGAACTACTAATGATGATCATATAAAAGCAGCTCAAGAATTCTGGAATCGTTGTGCGCAAAACGGAGATATATATATAGATAAATATAAAGTTAAGTACTGTGTGGGTTGCGAACTTGCCAAGACAGAATCAGAACTTTTTGATGGCAAATGTTCACTTCACCCCAATCGTGAAGTTGATATCATCGAAGAGGAAAACTATTTTTTTAGATTCTCTAAATATCAGACTCAACTTCTTAAGCTATACAATGATCACCCTGATTTTGTCATGCCAGCACACCGACTTGAGGAAATTCGTAATTTTGTGACAGCGGGTCTTGAAGATTTTAGTATCTCCCGAATTAAGAGTAAGATGCCGTGGGGCATACCGGTTCCCGGTGACGAAAAGCATGTGATGTATGTCTGGTTTGATGCATTGATCAATTATATTTCAACTCTGGGATGGCCCAACGACCAAAAAAATTTTGAGAGAAATTGGCCCGGCGTCCAAGTTGCGGGAAAAGACAATCTGAGACAGCAGTCTGCCATGTGGCAAGCAATGCTTTTGTCAGCAAACCTTCCTCCATCCAAACAAATCTTTATTCATGGCTTTATCAGCATGAATGGGCAGAAAATCAGCAAGTCAACCGGCAATATCGTAGATCCTGTTAAGCTCGTCAACAAGTATGGCATTGATGCGACCCGATATTATCTTCTTCGTGAGATTCCAGCGCTTGACGATGGTGACTTTTCGTATGATCGCATGGAACAACTCTATGATGCAGATTTAGCTAATGAACTGGGAAACCTAGTGTCAAGAGTGACCACGATGGCCGCAAAAGATAGATTAGAAATAATAATAAAGGCCAATTCACTTGATGGAAAAATTGTCTCGATGATAGAACGATTTGGATTTAATGAAGCCTTGGAACAATTGTGGGATGACATTAAAGTGATAAATAAAGAGATCAATGACACAAAACCATGGAGCCTCGAGGCCAAAAACCGTAAGAACCATCTTGAATCCTGGCTCAAAAAAATCCACAACCTTGGGCTCAATCTTGCACCATTTCTTCCTCAGACATCGGAAATAATTATGAAGGTCACTTCGGGAAAGATTGAGAGGATTGAGCCATTATTCCCCCGATTAAAGAAATGATATACTCATAGTATGGATGCATCAGAATCTCATTCTCCGATTGCCCAAGCTGATAATTCTCAGGAAAAAAAATCTTTCTTGACGTGCTTAAAAGATAGCTTATTGTTAGTTAAAGATAGGATATTTCCATACACACCTATACCTGAGCTCGTCACAGCAGAAACTAATCCTGTAATTGGCGATGTTCCAGTAGAGTTTACGACTGCAGCGTATAAACTAGAGTTACAACCTGTTGAAAAAGCAAGACTCTTAAGAATGGGGAAAACAGCAGCCTTAGGTCATGATATTTGGATGAAAAAGAGAGGTGAGATTTATTGGGCACAAGTCTCTCAAAGTCCAAATTCCATTGTCGAATTAGCTGTAGCAAAAACACGCTTAGAAACTACATGGACTCCTTCGAAATGGACACTGTCAAGGAATACAATGGATGCTGAACAAGTTGAGGTAAAAGTCACCGAAACGGACTTAGCCGGTAAGGAAAGACAGGTAACCTACAACATACGGCCTGTCGATATTTCGAATATATTAGGAGTACTGACGAGACCACACTATGTTAATGACTCAGTTCAGTGGTCTTCAAGCCACGAACCTATTGATTTTGAATCAGTTGAGATTGGGGACCCGGTACAACAATTCGTTAGACAAGCTGTGCGCAAAAAAGTTGAAGCGCTCGGCTCTGATGAAGACAAGTTACAACAAAAAATTGGCGTAAGAGAAGATCAAAATACTGTAAGTGCCCAAAGAGTACTTAATCGTAAGAACAAACCTTCCACATCCTGGAACCCCGTTTTGATCGGCTCAAAAAATGGTGACACATTTGAAATAATTGGTGGAATCCGAAATGTTATTTCTACTGCAAAACAATTACATCCCGATCGGCCAGATGTAGAAGCCACAAAAAAATACCTTGAGTTAGCGGGATACCAACAAACGTGGATACAATCGCTTACAAGTGTTCGAGAATAGGTTTTTTTCAGTTCTCCCATACATCTTTTTCAATTTCAAGCGTTAAAATAAACTATTGTATAATAATATTCTGATGAAACACTGGAAAAATATTTTCAAATTTTGCAAGCACAGTAACTTCTCAAAGTTCTGGATATTCTCTTTTTTGGGGATTGGGGCGCTTGCTCTTTTTTGTATTACAGCAATATTCCTTTACTATTATATTTTCAAAGATCTTCCCTCTCCCTATTCGCTCAAAGATTACAAAGCGGTGCCGATTTCAAGTCAGATTTATGACCGTAATGGCAAACTTTTATACGAAGTATATCGAGAAGAAAATAGAACTCCAGTCAAATTAAACACCCTTCCTGACTTTCTTATACACGCAACGATTTCTGTTGAGGATAAGGATTTTTACAAACATGGTGGTGTCTCGTTTGTATCGGGGATTTTGAGAGCGGTAAAAGAAAATCTGCAAAACAGTAGTCTTCAGGGAGGTTCAACTATCACACAACAACTAGTCAAAAGTGCGTTACTTACTCCGGAACGAACCATACAGCGTAAATTAAAGGAAGTCATTTTAGCATTATGGGTAGAGCAAATTTTTTCAAAAGATGAAATTTTGGAGATGTATTTAAACCAAGTACCTTATGGAGGATCGTCTTATGGTATTGGTCAGGCAGCAAAAACATACTTTGAAAAAACCCCTGATGAACTTGAACTTCATGAAGCGGCAATGCTTGCGGGACTTCCCCAAGCACCAACCACCTACTCGCCCCACACCAATCCCGATCGTGCAAAAGTAAGGCGGGATCATGTCTTAAGAAATATGTTTGAACAAGGGTATATCACCCAACAACAGATTGATGCAGCGCTTAAAAAACCGGTTGTAGTCCTTCCCCCAAAAACGATGATCAAAGCTCCGCATTTTGTATTTGAAGTAAAAAAGCTCTTGGAGCAAGAGTATGGACTCAAACAACTTGAAGAAGGGGGTCTCAAAGTTACGACAACTCTCGATCTTGATACGCAAGAAGAGGCTGAAAGAATTGTTCGAGAAGAGATAGAAGATCTTACACGGTTCAAGGTGACCAATGGAGCAGTTCTCGTAACTCGCCCACCAACGGGCGAAATTATTGCGATGGTGGGATCAGTTAATTATTTTGACGGCGGATCAGGTGCTTTCAATGTGACTACCTCAGGAACCAGACAGCCTGGATCATCGATCAAACCAATTAATTATGCGATTGGAATTGATCGAAAAATCGTAACTGCTTCAACAGTATTTCTAGACGTGCCTACTTGTTTTTCCAATCCAGGTCAGCCAAAGGCATACTGTCCAAAAAACTATGATGGTCAATTTCATGGACCGGTTCAACTCAGGTTTGCCCTTGCCAACTCATACAATATTCCTGCTGTCAAAATGCTTGCTTTTAATACTGTTGAGGACTTTGTCGCCTCGTCCTCTGCATTTTTAATTGACTCATTCAAAGATTCAACTAATTATGGACTCTCTCTAACTCTTGGAGGGGGAGAAGTAGCTATGACAGAGATGTCTCAAGCTTTTTCAGCATTTGCAAACCAAGGAATACCGAGAAGACTAAATTATGTCCTGAAAGTGGAGGACAGTGCTGGAAGTATATTATATGAATTCAAAGATCATAACTATTCTAATGATATTAATAAACCAATTGATCGTCCAAACTATCTCGTCATGAAGGGAAAGAAAGCAATTTCTGAAGGAACTGCATTTATAATCTCGCACATACTTGCAGATAATGGGGCCAGATCAACGGCATTTGGATCTAATTCTAAACTTGTAATTCCCGGAAAAACAGTATCTGTAAAAACTGGTACAACTGATGATTTGCGTGATAACTGGACAATAGGATATACCCCTAACTTTGAGGTCACCGTCTGGGTGGGCAATAATGATTTCACGCCGATGGCTCAAGGTGTCGCATCCGGTCTCACTGGCGCATCTCCAATCTGGCATGATGTGATGAGTCTTTTGCTTGAAAATCAGCCAGACCTTCCACCAGTGAAACCATCAACTGTTATCGGAATGCAGGTCTGCACAGATACGGGAGTGATCGCAGGAAAACAGGAAGGTGGATACAACTGCCCGACACGATTTGAGTACCTCATTCAGGGCACAAATGCTACAGCAAATATCAGTCGCCAGC